>TARA_R110000822_G_scaffold217487_1_pt1 | contig 68196 bp, 78 predicted proteins | sample TARA_R110000822 | Tara Oceans TARA_R110000822 (sample SAMEA4397666) | marine metagenome | biome: Polar Biome; feature: [SRF] surface water layer (ENVO:00010504); material: water (ENVO:00002006), including particulate matter (ENVO:01000060) such as... | depth 5 m | reverse complement strand
GTTCATTTTCGTGGCTGGGTGGATGAGGACTATCAGGCAGACCCGTCCCTGCCCTGGACATGGCGTGCAAAACTATCGGATGCCGGGTTGGGGGCACTTGGTGATTTGGGCTGTCATCTTGTCTCGATGGCCTATGGCCTTGTTGGCCCGATTGAAAGCCTGATTGCCGATATGCAAACCGTCCATGCAACCCGCCCGCTGGCCGATGGCACCGGACGTGCCAATGTCGAAAACGAAGATACTGCCTCTGCACTGGTACGCTTTGCCAATGGGGTTCAGGGCAGCCTTTCGACATCCCGGTCTGCCTGGGGACGTAAGAACCGTCTTGCATGGGAAGTCCATGGCACCAAGGGCATGATCTGCTTTGATCAGGAACGCATGAACGAACTTCAAATCTACTGCAACACAGGCGACACATCACAGCAGGGCTTCACCACCATCCTGACCGGCCCGGAACACCCGCCCTATGGCCAGTTCTGTCCGGCGCCAGGACATCAGCTTGGCTTTAATGACCTCAAAGTCATCGAAGCCACTGCCCTGCTCCGCGCCATCCGCGACAAGCATGCCGCCTACCCGGATTTCGACCACGCCTATGAGTTCGAAAAAACAATCCACGCCATCGCCCAGTCCGCCCGAGATGGTCTGCGGGTGTCACTCTCGGATTTATAACCCCGAATTATGACAAACAAATAGCTGCACCGACGCATATATGCGTCGGGCTCAGGTCGCCTTGCGCCGAATTAAAGGCACGCGGGCACTTAAACATTTGTCGGATTTTGGGTGTCAGATGCCACAAAAGGTGACATTCGATATACAACAAAATCAATAACTTGGCAGTTCCGATTGCCAGATAAGTTGACATGGATTGACACATAAGCTGACAAAAATCTGCGGAATTGACAGAAAAGCTGACAATTCTCTTTTTATCGCCTCTTTGGATGAAAAAAGGCAAAGCTGCGGTCGTGGCGCACGGCATTTGGAATGGGCAACTCGCTTTCCCAAATAGGCTCAATCCTGAATAGATATATTCTTGTTACTTCTGAGATTTGCCTCTGCAAGTTAACCAGAGTTTTGCGGCAAACCTCCAGCTCTCCCCCCAAGGCATCGGTTTTGTTCGAAATACTCAATCAGCATTTCGGTAAGTAGTTGAACTTTTCGTACAGGGTGCTGGCCAGGTGGTCTGACAACATATGCAGCCGCAGGCGGTGGGGGATAGCTTGTCATAACCGGAATGAGTGCGCCGGATCTTAAATATTCACAGATCAAGCTGTCGGGCAGGTACGCAAGGCCAAGCCCGGCTGTTGCCGCAGCGGTTAGTGCGATACCGTTGTCGGATTTGAAGTGTCCCTGTGGCTGAACCGTGATGATCTTGTCGCAATCCATAAATTTCCAGGACTCTGTTCCCTGCATCAGTGCCTTATGCGTTATGAGCTCCTCGGGGGTTTCCGGAGCTCCATGTGCTTCGATGTAAGATGGGCTTGCGACAAGTTTCAGATAGACGGTGCCGATGCGTTTGGCGAGCAGGTTTGAGTTTTGAAGGTAGCCCACCCGGATCGCGCAATCAAAACCCTCGCTAATAAGATCAACAAAGCGGTCGCTATAGGAAGCATGGAGCTGAAGCTGAGGATAGCGCAGCGCCATGTTTGCAAGCACGGGGGCAAAGTGTGTCGGCCCCAAGGAGAGCGGCATGGCAATTCGAAGGCGACCGCGAAGATCACCTGTTGGCATAATCGTTTCCCTTGCCTGTTCGATTTCGGCAGTGACCCTTATGGCGTGTTCTCGAAATGTAACGCCAGCTTCGGTAAGGGCAGCGCCGCGTGTTGTTCGGGCAAGAAGCTGAACACCAAGCGCTGATTCCAGACGCAAAAGCCGTCGACTGACGATTGATTTGGATAGACCCAGTCGGCGCGCAGCAGGGGAAATCCCCCCGGAATCAGCAACCCCAACGAATGTCTCTAAGTCTTCTATATTCAATTTGGTGTTCTCAATTTCACAACACAGCAGCACGCCAAGGGCGTGTTGGTTTGCCGCGTACAGAACTCATGTGTCCATCTCATTGATGTAGCGCGGGTGATGGCTGTGATCTCAGAAAAAGACGTTTTGAAACGAGCGCGAAAGCATCGCCGGACCGGCTTGGCTGTCGGGGGCGTATTCCGTCGCTGCGTATCAATCCGGCAGTGGGATGTGTTCATCACGGTCATTGATCGGAAGATCGAAACGTCCCTTGCCCCAGTTTGCTGCGCGCCATTCGGCTTTGGCTTCTTCGATACGCTCTTTTGATGAGGCAACGAAGTTCCACCAGATGTAACGTGGTCCTTCAAGGGTCGCACCACCAAGGATCATGATCCGTGCGCCTCTGTCACCAGCCGCGACCGTGATTTTGTCGCCTGGACGGAAGACCATCATCTGTGATGCCTCATATTCTTGTCCAGCGATCGATATCGTCCCTTCAACGATGTAGATGCCTCTGTCCTCATGATTATCGGGCAATGGCAATCGACCTCCGGCATCGAGCACGACATCAGCGTAAAAGGTTTCTGAGAGCATTGTCGCGGGAGCAGCCTTGCCATAGGCGTTGCCGAGAATAAGTCGAAGCTTGACGCCGGAATCCTCCATTATTGGCAGCGTTTCCTTATTATGGTGTTCGAATGTCGGTGCCATGTCCTCGTACTGATCGGGTAGTGCGAGCCAAGTCTGTATCCCGAACAAACTGTTGGGCCCGGACCGGGCTTGCGCTGAAGTCCGCTCTGAGTGGGATACACCGCGCCCGGCAACCATCCAGTTCAACTCGCCGGGACGGATGATCTGGTCTGCCCCTGTACTATCCCGATGATGGAAATCACCGCGGAAAAGATACGTGACTGTGCCAAGGCCGATATGCGGGTGTGGTCTTACATCGACACCTTGGCCGGTCAGGAACTCGGCCGGTCCGGCTTGATCAAAGAAGATGAAAGGGCCCACCATCTGCCGCTTTGGTGCAGGCAGGGCACGACGAACTTCGAAATCACCAAGGTCTCTTGCACGCGGGACAATGAGTGTCTCAATCGCGTCAGTATCTACATCATCGGGGCAGCCCGGTTGCAATGCGGGGTTCCAACTCATACGCACCTTCCTCACTTGTCCTTACTGTCCTTACGGGCCGAGCAGGCAATATGCACAGCCGATCCGAAAGGACACCCCAGACTGGCGTATGTTTTTTCGCTCCGCTAGTCACGCTATGCGCTTAACTGTGTCGCGCGAAGTGGAATGACTGCTGGAAATACGCTTGGTCGGGCCTCTGGTTTGGTTCTTGCCAGGATGTCAGGGGTTTCGTTCCCAGAGGTGGGGATTGGACTGGACATGCTCAATGAGCATTTCGGTCAGTATGCGCACTTTCCGATCCGGGTAACTTCCAGGTGGACGAACCACATAGGCAGCCCCGGATTTGGGTGGATATTGAGGCATAACCGGAACGAGGGCACCCGAGGCCAGATATTCATGGGTAAGGCAATTCGGAACACATCCAATACCAAGACCTTCTGCGGCTGCAGCGGCCAGTGCTATGCCATTATCGGACTTGAAACGCCCTTGCGGCTGCACCGTAATGGTTTTGTCGCCGTCCATCAGATACCAGGACTCGGTACCCTGTAGAACGGCTTGATGGAATACAATGTCTTCGGGCGTTTCAGGCGCGCCATGCGTCTCGATGTAAGAGGGGCTTGCAACGAGCTTGCCATGGATCGGCGCAACGTGCTTAGCAAGCAGGTTGGAATCTGGAAGAAGGCCCACCCGGATCGCACAATCAAACCCCTCGGCAATAAGGTCGACGAAGCGATCACTATAGCAGGCATTGATCTGAAGCTGGGGATGGCGTTGCGCCATTTTTGCAAGCACGGGGGCAAAGTGTGTCGGACCAAACGAAAGCGGCATGGCGATACGAATTCGGCCACAAAGCTCACCCGTTGGCAGCAGTGTGTCCTTTGCCAATTCTAATTCATCCCGAATCCGCGCGGCATGTTCACGAAATGTGGTTCCGGCCTCGGTGAGTGCCGCACCGCGGGTTGTGCGCGCCAGAAGCTGGACACCAAGCGCGGATTCCAGACGCAGAAGCCTTCGACTGACAATTGATTTGGATAGACCCAGCCGACGTGCAGCAGGGGAAATCCCCCCAGAATCAGCAACTTCTACAAATGTTTCTAATTCATCTATGTCCAATGTCGTGTTCCCCGTGTTGCGACACAGCATATCATATACGGGTACTAGTGTCTTATCCAGAGACCTGAGACTGTCAGTTCATAGGGCACCTAAAAATCAACCTGAGCAAACGAGCCCTGATTAAAAAAACAGAAGGGACAGTCTATGAATATTCGTAATGGCCTTGATTCACTTCTTCGCCCCGAAGACTCAGTACTTGTGCTGATCGACCATCAACCCTACCAGCTTGCAAACCTCAACAGCCACGACCCTCATATGGTGGTGAACAATACGGTGGGACTGGCAAAAGCTGCCAAGGCGTTTGGCGTGCCTACCATCTTAACAACTGTAATTGCACGTCAGGGCGGTAATATTTTTCCCCAGATTGCCGATGTCTTCCCGGGACAGGAAATTATTGACCGTACTTTGATCAACACTTGGCAAGACCCCAAAGTGGTAGATGTCGTCAAGGAAACGGGTCGCAAGCAACTTGTCATAGCGGGTCTGTGGACCGAAGTCTGTGTCGCTATGCCAACGATTCAGGCCCTTGGCGAGGGGTGGGATGTCACGGTCATAACCGATGCATCCGGTGGAGTTTCAGTCGAGGCACATGAAGTCGCTATCCAGCGGATGATCGCAGCTGGCGCGAATATGATGACATGGCTGGCTCTGGCCTCCGAATGGCAACGCGACTGGGCGCGCGAAGAACATATTCCCGAGCTTGCCGAGATACTTAAGCAACATGCCGGGGCGAGTGGTGTCGCATTCCAATGGGAACAGCAACTGCTTAACACACCTGTCCCTGGCTAGGGATAAACAATGGACTAATCAGATTCCAGATGAACGCCTGAGGATTTGTCACGGCTCTTCATCACTTCTTGAGAGTCAGACTAGAAACGGCGCTCTGCTTTGTAAAAAGGCAGGAAAACTATTGGGTTACTTTACCCTTTTCTGTTTCGTTGAACAAATTATTGTCTTGGGTGTGCAATGGAATTATCATCATATCTTGCTTTTATCTTGATCAGCGCAGCTCAAAGCGCGACGCCCGGTCCGTCGACATTGTTTCTCGTCAACAATGCTCTTGCCTTTGGATGGCGTCGCGCATTGGGTGCGCTAAGTGGTGATCTTGTCGCAATTGCACTGCTGGCGACACTCTCAGTGGTGGGCTTGGGGGCTTTGCTCGAAGCGTATCCACTGATTTTTCTCAGCCTGCGCTTGCTTGGTGCGTTCTATGTTCTGTGGCTGGGATGGACCTATCTCAGCCCCATCGACCAACCGCAAGAGGCCAAGGGAACTGCTGAGATAGCACGTGGACGCGACGGACTGTCCCTCTGGTTTTACTCATTCGGCGTCGGGATCAGCAACCCAAAGGCCGTTCTGTTTTTTGCGGCACTGTTCCCGCAGTTCATTCCCGCAGAGAGCGGCCCACCTGTTCTGGCACTTCTGGTTTTAACGTTTGTCGTCGCAAAGCTTGTTGTTCTGGGAGGGTACGCGATCGGCGCGCGGCGCGTCGTAAAGATGTTTCAAAAACCAGAACATGCAAGGCGTGGGCGTGCGTTGACCGGTATCATCTTTGTCGTTTTTGGTGTGCTGATGATCGTGTCTGCGATCCCGACTTCCTAGGCCCATGCCCTTCCCCGGCGCTTATTGCATTCAGGCAATGGCGTTTTATCAAACAGGAGACCTAAAAATGGAAAAGCTTGAACTTCTTACCCCGAAAAACTCGCAGATCATCTTCATTGATCACCAGCCGCAGATGGCGTTCGGCGTTCAGTCAATTGACCGTCAGGTTCTGAAAAATAACACCGTTGGCCTTGCAAAGGCTGCCAAGATTTTCAACATCCCGACCACGATCACAACCGTCGAAACCGAAAGCTTTTCGGGTCATACCTATCCGGAACTTCTGGCAGTATTCCCGGAAAACCCGCTGCTTGAACGTACCTCTATGAATTCCTGGGATGATCAGAAAGTGCGTGATGCACTCGCTGCAAACGGACGTAAAAAAGTCGTTGTTTCAGGTCTTTGGACCGAAGTCTGCAACAACTCCTTTGCGTTCTGCGCAATGCTTGAAGGCGGCTATGAAATCTACATGGTCGCTGATGCCTCGGGTGGCACATCGGTTGATGCGCATAATTATGCGATGGACCGCATGATTCAGGCCGGTGTCGTGCCGGTAACCTGGCAGCAGGTTCTTCTTGAGTGGCAGCGCGACTGGGCACATCGCGAAACCTACAACGATGTCATGGCACTGGTAAAAGAACATTCCGGTGCCTACGGCATGGGTGTCGATTATGCCTACACCATGGTTCACAAGGCACCCGAACGGGTCGAACACGGTCCGCGTATTGCGCCCAAGGCAGCCTCCTAAACCAAAAAAAGACGCACGGCAGAGATAACACTCTGTCGTGCCTTTCTTCTTTGGTGCCGAGTGCAGTGTAATCATTCCAAGGCATTACAGATAAACACGCTGTTGGTTTGATGCCGACGAAAAGCCTCAATTCGAAAGTGGTCAAAGATGAAACGGCGCACATTTGTTCAGGGTCTCGCAGCCAGCTCCACACTTGGTGCAATTCCATTCAAACTGGCAAGGAGCAACGAAATGAGCCAGACGGCACAAACCATTATCTATAATGCGAAAATCACAACCCTCGATCCTAAAATCCCCGAAGCCGAAGCCATCGCGATTGCCGACGGCAAGGTTCTTGCGGTCGGTGACGAGGCCGCGATACGCAAACTGGCAGACCGCAAAACCCGCATGATCAATGGCGACGGGCGACGGGTCATTCCGGGGCTGAATGACAGCCACACCCACCTTATTCGGGGTGGTCTTAATTTCAATATGGAATTGCGCTGGGAAAACGTGCCGTCGGTTGCCGATGCCCTGCGCATGCTCAAAACACAGGCTGCTGTTACGCCAGCCCCGCAATCGGTGCGTGTTGTTGGTGGCTGGTCGGAATTCCAGTTTGCCGAACGCCGGATGCCAACCCTTGATGAAATCAATGTTGCCGCGCCCGATACTCCGGTTTTCATCCTGCACCTTTATGGCCGTGCTCTTTTAAACCAGGCCGCGATCAAGGTTCTTGGGTTTGATAAGAACACGCCAAACCCACCCGGCGGTGTGATTGAAAAGGATGCCAAGGGCAACCCGACCGGCCTTTTAGTGGCGAAACCTTCTGCTTTGATCCTGTATTCAACACTGGCCAAGGGGCCGAAGCTTCCAATTGAGGATCAGATCAATTCCACCCGTCATTACATGCGTGAAATGAACCGTCTTGGCATCACCAGCGTGATTGATGCTGGTGGTGGCGGCCAAAATTATCCCGAAGATTATGATGTCATTCAGCGTCTGCATGATGATGGGAAAATGACTGTGCGCATTGCCTACAACCTGTTTGCGCAAAATGCCGGGAACGAGCTTAGCGATTATGAACGCTGGGTCGGGATGACCGAACCGGGTGCTGGCGACGACATGTTGCGCATGAACGGTGCGGGTGAAAACCTTGCCTGGTCGGCCGCGGATTTTGAGAACTTCCTTGAACCGCGCCCCGATCCGGCACCGGTAATGGAAAGCGAACTGGAGCCCATTGTCGAATTGCTGGCCGAACGCGAATGGCCATTCCGTATTCATGCGACTTATGACGAAACAATTGATCGTTTCCTTGGTGTATTTGAACGGGTAAATGGCAAGCAACCGTTCAAGACTCGCTTTATCATTGATCATGCCGAAACCGTTTCCGAACGGAACATCGAACGGATCAAGGCATTGGGTGGTGGTATTGCGATACAGCATCGCATGGCATTCCAGGGCGAATATTTCGTCGACCGTTACGGCAAGGAAGCCGCCATGGCGACCCCACCGGTAAGCAAGATGCTGGAATATGATCTTCCAGTTGGTGCAGGCACGGATGCGACCCGTGTTGCTTCCTATGATCCATGGGTTGGTCTTTATTGGCTGACCACGGGCAAGACAGTTGGCGGCATGTCGCTTTACGACAATGACAATGTCGTTGATCGCGAAACCGCCCTTCTGTTGTGGACAAAGGGTTCTGCATGGTTCTCGGGCGAGGCGAATGTCAAAGGGACCCTTGCACCCGGACAATATGCCGATCTGGCCATCCTTTCTGCCGACTATCTGAGCGTCCCGCCCGAAGAAATTCGTCGGATCAATTCGGTCCTGACCATGGTGGGCGGTGACGTGGTCTATGGCGAAGACGGCTATCAATCCCTGTCTCCGGAAATACCGCCAGCATCTCCTTCCTGGAGCCCGGTTTTGCATCAGAAAAGCCCGGGGCAACGCCCGGAATCCAACGCACGCCATGCGGAGCGCGCATGCCATGACGCTTGCAATCATGGTTGTGGTGTCCACGGACATGATCACGGGATCGCTTGGAATAACCCTGTGCCGATCGCCGATGCGAAATCGTTCTGGGGCGCGCTTGGCTGCTCTTGTTTTGCTGTCTAACGAGGGAGGAGAGAATGACCATGTCCCCTTACATCGTTTCTGTTGGCATCGGAATTGGCGTTGGCGTTGTCTATGCCTTGCTGGGAACCCGATCACCTGCCCCTCCTGTGATTGCCCTGCTGGGACTGCTCGGCATGCTCGCCGGTGAAACTGCAGTTACGTGGGTCAAAGACAGAATGTCGCTTGAGGAAGCGACAGCCCATTGCCTGCATGGCAAATCCTTTCACATGGCAAGTGATGATAATGGCGCTCAAGCCGAGTGTGACTCAGCATCGACTGAGAAAAAATCATAATCCCCTGGTGCGTCGGTCAATTCCAATTGGAAACCGGCGCACCGAACCAGATCTATTACGGCGCAACTGCCAAATTCCGTTTCCTTTACCATGAGAATAAAGTCATGACGCCGGCCCCCATTTCGAAATTGTTAAACAGCTTTGCTCTGGAACTTATTGTCCGGATTGCTCTGACCTGTCCGTTCTGGCTGTCTGGTTTGACAAAGCTGTTCAACTGGTCGGCGGCAATAGGTGAGATGAACCATTTTGGACTTTCGCCCGCAGCACCAATGGCAGCAGGCGTTATTCTTCTGCAACTGAGCGGTTCTATTGCAATCATTCTGGGGCGTCAGGTATGGCTGGCGGCTGGCGCATTGGGACTATTTACCGCTGTCGCGACCCTTATGGCACATGCATACTGGACGTTTCCGGAAGCCGAACGCGCTGCACAAGGCAACATATTCTTTGAACATGTTGCGATCATTGCCGGGCTCACACTTGTCGCCATTCTGTCCGAAAAAACACACCCACGCGTTTAAAGCGTTTTACGGCCTTGGTTGCCGACAGCGCGGTGCCACCTTCAGATCAGGAAACACGAAAATGAACGAGACCAAACCAGTTAATACAGGTCCATGGGCACCGTTCCGGCATCGGGCATTTGCTTTTTTGTGGGTGGCAACCGTCATCTCAAATGTCGGCACCTGGATGCACGATGTCGGCGCAGGCTGGCTCATGACAGAGCTATCCCCCTCTCCGCTGGTTGTCTCGCTGGTTCAGGCTGCCACCACATTACCTGTATTCCTGTTTGCAATCTTTGCCGGGGCGCTTGCGGATTTGATGGATCGCAGAAAATTGCTGATTTCCGTCAATCTTGTCATGGCCGGGTTGGCAGCAGGACTGTCGGCGATGGTTTATCTGCAATTGGTTACGCCTACTATCCTGATCCTGTTTACATTTTTGATGGGAAGCTGTGCCGCGTTGATGGCACCTGCATGGCAGGCGATTGTTCCGGGGCTGGTTGATAAACCCCGTCTGGGAGCTGCGATTGCCCTGAATTCCATGGGCATTAACGTCAGTCGCGCAATCGGTCCGGCATTGGCCGGGTTTCTGATTGTCAGTGTTGGTCTGGTTTCTCCCTTTGCGCTCAATACCCTGAGTTTCCTTGGCATTCTTGTCGTTCTTGTCTGCTGGAAACCCGCCGAGACGCAACAGATCATGCCGCGGGAGCGCATGCTGGGCGCCATGCGAGCCGGTCTACGCTATGTCTTTAACAGCCCGCCGGTGATTGCCACCCTGATCCGGGCAGTTGCCTTCTTTTTGTTTGCCAGTGCCTATTGGGCAGTGCTGCCGTTGGTTGCACGTACTGTGCTTGACGGCGGGGCGCAGCTTTATGGCATTCTGCTGGCCAGTGTCGGGAGCGGGGCCGTTGCCGGCGCATTTGTTCTGCCACGAATCAAGGCACGACTTGGTGCGGACAAAACGGTTATGGCTGGCACGATCGGAACTGCCCTTGTGATGGTAAGCTTCGCTTTGATGCAGAACCCGATCGTGGCGGTCGTCGCCTCCTTTATCGCCGGGACGTCATGGATTGCGGTTTTATCTTCATTGAATGTGTCCGTCCAAACAGCCCTGCCTGATTGGGTTCGGGCACGGGGTTTATCTGTCTTTCTAACGCTGTTCTTCGGATCGATGTCCGCTGGCAGTGTGTTTTGGGGCTGGCTTGCCGAGACATTCTCGATTGAGACAACATTGCTGGCCGCCGGGGCAGGTGCAATCATTCTGATGATGCTCACCATGCGCATCCGCCTTAATCAGGGAGCCGACCTTGATCTCAGCCCATCAATGTACTGGCCGGAACCAATCCTGTCTGAAAGTATTGAACAGGACCGCGGTCCGGTCATGATCAGGATTTCCTATCGGATCAACCCGCAAAATCACGAGACTTTCCAAAGCCTCATGAATGAAATGCGAAAGGCCCGTCAGCGCCATGGTGCCTACCATTGGGGGCTTCATCAGGACAGCATTGATCACGACCTGTTTGTCGAAACATGGTCGGAAGGCTCATGGATCGAACATTTGCGTCATCATAAACGGGTGTCTGGCGCGGATCGCGATATTCAAGAAAAGGTCAACCTCCTGCATTCAGGCGACACCAAGCCAAAGGTCGATCATTTAATTGCGATAAATTGATCCGGGAATGCGACGATACAGGGATGACCATGCCCCATATCGTCGCAACGCTGCCTGCAATGACCTGACGTCGACTCAAACAGATTCTGATCATATCATTACCCTGATTGAGAAGTAATCAGGGTGTATAAAGGCCAGGTTTCAAGGCGATATGCTTGTATTCGATAAAGTCTTCGAGGGCGGCGAGGCCGTTGAGCCGTCCGAGACCAGACTGTTTGAAGCCGCCTTCCTCGGTATTGTCATAGACTTTGGCCCAGTCATTGACCCATACGGTTCCCGCCTCAAGCGCCTGAGCCAATTTCAAGGACCGGTCTATGTCACGCGTCCAGATGCTTGCGGCAAGACCAAATTCGCTGTCATTGGCGAGCTGTATCGCCTCTGCCTCGTCGCGAAATCGCTGTATTGTCAATACAGGACCAAATGTCTCCTCCTGAAGGATCGACAGGCTGTTATCGGTGATCTCCAGCAAAGCCGGTCGGAAAAACGCGCCTTTCGAAAGCGGCCCGACGGAAACAGGACCGCCCCGCACAACAACATGCGCACCTTCAGCAATCGCATTTTTGACCACCTGATCTACCCGCAGAACATTTTCTCGATCAATCAGCGGCCCCATGTCGCTTGAAGGGTCCCTTGCCGGGCCTACTTTCACATCGTCCAGTTGCCGGGCAAGAGTATCGCGAACCCGCTCAAAGATGCCGTCCTGAACAAGCAGGCGTGACCCGGTCATACAGAATTGGCCAGAAAAGACGGTCAGGGCCTTCTCAATCACGGGTAAGGCGGCGTCGATATCGGCATCGTCGAACAGGATCATCGGCGTCTTGCCGCCCAGCTCCATACCGAAACGCTTCATCCGTTTGGCGCCAACGGCACCGATGGCACGGCCTGTGCCGGTGCTGCCTGTAAAGCTGATCGCGGGAACATCCGGGCTTTCGACCAAATAGGCCGATCCTTCCGGACCGCTTTCAAAAAAGAGGTTGATTACGCCATTCGGGAGATCCTCGGCCTCGGCCATGATTTCCGCCATGACACTTGCCGTCTGTGCGATTTGTGCTGGAAGCTTGATGACAGCAGTACATCCGGCTGCGAGTGCTGGCGCCAGAGAGCGAATGGTCAGAACCGCAGGAGAGTTCCAAGGCGCAATGATGCCTGCGACACCCATTGGCTGTTTTAGAATCACAGACAGGCTTCCCGGTTTCGGCGTGACCGCCCGACCGCTTTCCATCAGCACCGTTGCTGCCGAATAACGCAATTTGCTCGGGATCATATCGACTTCGAAGGCCGCTTCACCTTTCACCTTGCCGTTTTCAAGGGACAGGGTTTCTATAAGGCGTTCGCGATTGCGCTCGAATGCTGCAGCAAGCTGATTTAGAACATGTGCCCGCAATTCGTGATCATGCGCCCAAGTCGTTTGCTTAAAGGCCTTTGACGCAGCCGCAACTGCAGCTTTCGCGGCCTCCATACCGTTTTCCGGGTAGTATCCGATGATGTCGTAAGTGGCCGGATCAATGGACGGCTTCAATTTCCCGTCATTTTTTTGGACACCGTTGATCCAGTTGAATGCTGTTGCCTGAACCGTCATGCCAGATGTGCCCGGGGCATTGATGGCGACCTTGTTGTCGTTGTTTGTCATTGAAGTTATCCCTTTTAATTGTCTGATGGTGCAGAACGTTCAACTGGCGCGGTGTTGTTGACCAAAGGAGCGGCTTCGGAGTACAGGCCGGATTTGCGCAAAGTGCCCCCCAAATGGTAAAAGACCTTTCCGACAAGGGGGTCAGTGACATTCGATACAATGATGACGACGACAAGTGTCGAGACGAGAACTCCCAGAGGAAACGGAAATTCTTTAAGCGCATCACCAAATATCGTTAAAAAAATCAGCACTGTTGGATAGACGGCGAGCCATATCCGCGTGGTCTTTTTCACCCGCACCATAAGGGAATGGTTAAGCTGTCTATACATTGAAGAAACTCCAATACGGATGCCTGTGATGGTGCAAATCTATTGAGACCGGAGGGGGCAGCTAATGAGGTTCTCATCATTTTCCTCCTTGGCGGCATAGATCTTGCGTCATCGACTATCTAAGAAGAACCACCTTGACGGAAGAGGGCTCCGTGTCTCATCATTGCGGACAATATGTCAGCAATAACCTCTTTGGAATCTTTGAGCGGCCTTGTGGCCTTTTCCGTCACGCTGGAGCTGGGAAGCTTTGCGGCGGCAGGGCGCAAGCTTGGTCTATCCGCATCTGCGGTTGGTAAAGCGGTCGACCGGCTCGAGCAGCGGCTTGGAGTCAAATTGCTAACGCGAACGACACGTTCGCTCACCCTCACGGGCGAAGGGGAAATCCTTTACCGATATGCTTCCCGTATTCTCAGCGATCTGCAGGAAGCGGAACTGGAGTTATCCAGCGCACAAAATACGCCACAGGGGCGGCTTAAGATCAGCGTACCAACTGTCATGGGGCGAAGCATTGTTTTGCCCGCTCTTGGCACATTCTCAGCCGACTATCCTGATGTGGCGCTGGAAATCAGTCTGGATGACCTGAAAGTCGACCTGATCGAAGGCGGATATGATCTGGTGGTTCGTCTGGGAGAGCTTGAAGATTCCAATCTTCATGCCCGTCGGATCGGGCCGCACGCCTTCACGACCTGCGCTTCACCCAGCTATCTTACGAAACATGGCACGCCGCAAACGCCCGCAGACCTTGATCGTCATTGCTGTGTTTTATATCGCTTTCCGACAACGGGCCTCCCTGAGAAATGGGCATTTAAAGGCGAATATCGCAGAATGATCGTCAAACCAGGGATAGTTCTCAATGATGGAGGCGCCCTCGCCTCAGCCGCGCTGGCCGGGCTTGGAATTGTACAGGCACCGCGTTACCTCGTTGCCGAGGATATCGAGGCCGGACGCTTGATATCCATACTCGACGCTTTTACTGACGACCGGGGCACTGTCTCTGTTGTGTGGCCATCATCGCGAACGAAGGTCGCGCGTGTACGCGCTTTCGTCAATTTCATCTCTCAATGTTTGGCAGACAAGATTTAGATCATTTGCCCGACCTTACCGTGTCTGCATTTCTTTGACTATTCGCTATCCCGATTAGGGTGCGCATAGTCAACAATGGTCGGTTAATGCCGTGGTGACCGCACCATGATCCCCGTGACGAATTGTTGTCCTAAGAGAGGAACGCAGTAATTCAAGACATATTGTCTGGAATGAAGCGACAGACAGCCTTCTACAATACCAGCGCCACTTACAATATTTTTGCGATGTCGGAAATCTATAAGAACCGTCATTCGATAGGGACATGCCTTTTGCGATGTCCCGCGGATTCCACATCAAGAGAGGCGAGGGTCAATATCATGAGTGATACACAAAACAAAACAGGTATTAATCGGCGGGATTTCATCATCGGGGCATCCGGTGCCGGTCTGGCCGCTGTTGCCTATAGCGGTGCTTTTGCGAAAACGACTGATGGATCGTCTTCTTTTGATGTGATCATCGTCGGAGGAGGATCGGCTGGTGCCGTTTTAGCCAGTCGTTTAAGCGAAGATTCATCCAGACGCGTACTGCTTCTCGAAGCGGGCAAATCGTATGCGCCGGAAAGTTATCCGGACGCCGTTCGTCTGCAAAGCATCATTGGTGGCGATCCCGAGCATGATTGGGGCTTCACCTCTGAACCGGGATGGGGGGATGTATCTTTCCCTGTGCCCCGTGGAAAGGTTCTGGGCGGATCATCCGCGGTGAATGCCGGTGTCGCAATGCGCGCAACTGCCTCCGACTTTGACCGCTGGACAAAAGCCGGGCTTCCCAATTGGTCGGCTGCTGACGTCCTGCCATTTTATAAAAAGAGTGAACGCACGGTAAATGGTGCCGATGAATTTCACGGTCGCTCTGGTCCGTGGCCAATCCATCAGCTGCAGGATGATGAAATTTCAGATATGCAGCGTGCTTTTATAAAATCCGCCCAGATGGCGGGCTTCCCCAAAGTCGATGATTTTAACGGAGATCAGCCTTTAGGTGTCGGCCCTTATCCGATGAATAATCGTATGGGACAGCGGCTTAACACCGGCATGACGTATTTGTCCAAAGCTGTTCGGGCGCGCAGGAATTTGACCATCAGAAGCAAAGCGCTTGTCGACCGGGTAGATATTATCAAAGGGCGCGCCGAAGCCATCATTCTCGAAAATGGAGAACGCCTTGCCGGTGGTGAAATTGTCCTTTCGGCAGGTGCCTATGGAACACCGGCCATTCTGCTGCGATCAGGCGTTGGCCCTGCTGACAACCTGCGTGGAATGGATATTCCTGTTGTGGCCGATCTGCCGGTAGGGCAACGGTTGCAGGAGCATCCGTTCTTCTACACAACCTGGGCGGCGAAACCGGAACGTATTGGGCTTCCGGTTCCGCCTGTTGGTGCCATTCTTTGGGCACAGTCTTCAAAGGCAGCCCCCGGAGAAGGTGATTTCCATGTAAGTGCTGTGCATTATGGTGACCCGGCCGCTTCGCCAAGCGGTGCCATTTTTATGCTTGCATTGGCGTTAACCCGACCGAAATCCACCGGCACTCTGACCTTGCGAGATCGCAAGGCGACGACATCACCTCGTATCGCGCTCAATATTCTCGGTGAAGTCGAGGATCGGCAGAAAATGGTTGAAGGTATCGAGATGATCCGTCGGATCGCACGTCAGGGGCCGCTTTCCGATATTATTGTTCAGGAACTCGTTCCAGGGGTATCCCTCACCAGCTCCGCCGATCTTATGGCCGTATTGCCAAAGGCACTTGATATCTATCACCATCCAACCTCAACCGCCCCTATGGGGGGACACAACTCCCCACATGCGGTGACAGACTATCAAGGACGCGTGAACGGTGTTGGAAATCTGAGGGTTGCGGATGCATCCAGCTTCCCCGATGTACCTTCGGTTGCCACCAATCCGACCGTTATCATGCTGGCAGAACGCATCAGTGCCTGGATGCGCACATAAAATGATGCAGCCCCATGCGGTTTCGCCAATAGGCCATCTTAATTAACAAACGTCGCCCGCGATTGCCTCGGATACGAAGCCCGAGCCCCCGGCTCGGGCTTCTCGTTCCTGAAAATTGACCCTGATCACACCGGCTAAGTTGCGAGACATGCTGTTGCGTTTTCTGCGACACAGCTTTCCATCAAGCCCGACTACCGCCCCTTAGGGTCAAGTGATATCAATGTTTTATAGAGCTTCCGGAAAATAACGCATGATCACGCGCCTGCTTTTCGCACGTGAAACGAAACTTGATTTTGAACCATTATGGTTCGCGTTCTGGATCTCTGAAGCAGTTATCACAAACGGCTATTAGACGGTTAGGTATTAGCCTGCTTGCAAAAGTCAGGAACCCCCGTCTGCTTTTCAGCTTTTGAATTATTCCGGGAGTTACTTCATGCCAACTCACGCCCCCAAGCTCACGTTAAATCGACGAGATGCACTTATTTCTGCAACAGCTTTCGCCGCAAGTTTAGCCATTCCATTGGGCACGTCGCATGCCGCGCCCCCTACCATTCAACATCTTCCCGCAGGAGAAGACACCATGGGTTACATCACGACTGACGATGGCGTACAGATTTTCTACAAGGACTGGGGCCCAAAAGACGCCCAGCCCATTGTGTTTCATCATGGCTGGCCGCTAAGTGCCGATGACTGGGATGCCCAGATGATCTTCTTCCTGTCGAAGGGATATCGTGTTGTGGCGCACGACCGCCGTGGCCACGGCCGATCCGAACAGGTTTCCGAAGGCCATGATATTGACCATTACGCAGCAGATGCATTCGCCGTCGCGAATGCACTTGATTTGCGCAACGCGGTTCACATCGGCCATTCCACAGGTGGGGGTGAAGTTGCACGGTATGTCGCACGACATGGAGAACCTGCAGGTCGGGTGGCCAAGGCTGTTCTTGTTGCTGCCATCACACCGCTGATGTTGAAGACCGAGGATAATCCCGAAGGCACGCCAATGGAAGTTTTCGACGGCTTCCGGGCTGCCTTGGCCAGCAACCGCGCACAGTTCTTCCGCGATGTTCCGTCCGGTCCGTTCTTTGGATTCAATCGCGAAGGAACGGTTGCGAGCGAAGGCACAATCCAAAACTGGTGGCGTCAAGGCATGATGGGCAGTGCCAAAGCACATTATGATGGTATCAAGGCATTTTCGGAAACAGACCTGACCGACGACCTTAAGGCGATTAACGTGCCAACTTTGGTGCTGCATGGTGAAGACGATCAGGTTGTTCCGATCGCTGCCTCAGCTTTGAAAGCCGTTAAACTGCTCCCTAACGGTTCCTTGAAAACTTATCCTGGGTTTTCGCATGGAATGTTGACCGTCAATGCGGATGTACTTAACGCCGACCTTTTGAAGTTCGTTGCCAACTGATGTGACAATGTAGTTTGCTGTTCGGAAACGGGGGGCTGTCAGAAAACCCAACAGCCCCCCAATTGTTTTACTTCCACAAATCCGGTGGAATACCGGCGTTGTTTTTGTTCAAGTCATCATGTTCGCTTGTGGCAAAAGCTTCGCCTTCAATATGATAGACCCGCGGTTCTTCCGAGAAATATTGCTCCAGACCCGTCATGAACGTCTGATGGTCTTCACTCGCCTCAAAGCCAGGTGTGTGATCCTCAAGTGAGCGCCATTGCACGATCAGATGGAACAGGTCGGGTGTTTCGATCCCTTGCGCCAGAAGGTGACCTTGGTAACCCTCTGCGCGGCGAAGCAACGGAACGACTTCGTCGAATGCTTGTCGGAACGTTTCAGTATGCTGCTTGTCAACGGGCAGCTGAGCGATTTCATAAATCATGATTGCACCTTTAAAGTAAGTTCACCGGTTAAGAACCGACACTTTCGGGATAAGCTGATGGATCAACTGCAATCGCGATTTTGCCAAGGAGGCCGTTGTTGCGGGTTTCCAGCCGGGCATGGGCGAGCGGAATGTCGGCGAGCGAATAGACCGCCCCAACATGTGGGCGCAGCTGACCGCGTTCGATCAATGTGCTCAGTTCATCAAGCTTGCCACGGTTTTGACGTGTGAAAACAAAGTGGAAGCTGGCGTTCTTGCCCCAAGCCTCAATGAGGTTCTGTGGCTTTGCAATGTCAACAATCGAGACAACGCGGCCAAGCTGGGCGAGGGCATCGGGGCTGCGCGACAATGTGTCGCCGCCAATGGTGTCGAAGATAACATCCACGCCATGTCCGCCGGTTTCGCGCATGATAACGTCAACATAGTCCTCTTTTTCGTAGTCGATGACCACATCCGCCCCCACGCTTCGTGCGAACTCAAACTGTTCTTCGCGCGCGGTTGTGAAGACCTTCGCACCGATGGCTTTCGCGATCTGGATCGCCACATGACCGACCCCGCCGGCACCACCATGGATCAGAATGCTTTCGCCCACTCTTAAGGCGACACGTCCGAGCAGGGCTTCCCATGCCGTGCCGCCCACCAGCGTCAGGGTTGCGGCCTCAAGATGGGTTAGCGAGGCAGGTTTCCTGCCAATGATGTTTTCGGATGCAACGTGGTATTCGGCATAGCTTCCGTCCCCGTCAAATATTTGCGGGGTGTACCAAACCTCGTCTCCTGGTGCGAAGGCCGTTACGCCGGGGCCGACTTCTTCGACAACGCCGGAAACATCATGCCCGGTAATGGCAGGCAGGGGCACATAATCGGGATAGTCGCCGCGCCGGACCTGATAGTCCAGCGGATTGATGGAGGTGGCATGTACGCGCACCAGAACTTGTCCCGCGTGGGGGACTGGCTTGGCAACGTCGGAAAGTTCGAACGATTCCGGGCCGCCGAATGACTTCAGGATCTGGGCTTTCATGGTTTGGGCTTTCATTTTTGGTTCCTCGTTTCGATAAAAAGAGATATCGAGATTTTTCGATGTAATGCAGGAAAAAACTACAGTTCTTTCCTGATGATATCAGCAAGTGCGCTGATGGCTGCTTCATTCCGTTTGTAGTAAGTCCATTGCCCGATGCGTCTGACTTCAACCAATCCCACGCGTTGCAGGGTTGCAAGATAATCAGACACCGTTGACTGCGACAGTCCAACACCTTCCTGGATGCTGCTGACGCAGACGCCCACCGTATGAACGTCGCCTTCGTCCTGCGGAGGGAAGCTGTTCGCAGGGTCCTTTAAACCTTTTAAGATTTCAAGGCGCGTACGGTTTGACAGGGCTTTGAATATTTCGAGCGTTTCCATATCGCGAATATATCGAGATTTACCGATATGTCAATGCGAAATGTGATCAAAGCAGATATGCGTTGATGTAGGCCTCTAATGAGTGCGCCAGCAAAGCGGAAACATTGCGACATGACCCCGAATTATGACAAACGGGTCGGTTGATCGGCGAGGAATGGAATTCTGTCGGGAGAAATGGTCTCCAGGGACAAATAATCATATAATATGATTATTGTCAGGTGCCAGAAAAGGTGACATCGAACATCTATATGAATCAATAACTTACCATTTCCGTTTGCCAGAAAAGTTGGCATGGATTGCCAGAAAAGGTGACAAAAACCTGCTCGATTGACAGAAAAGCTGACATTTCTCTCGCAGCCACTTTTCGGAACCTAAAAAGATGCCGGCACACTCGGCAAGTTTGCCAAGTTTGCTTGACGGTTTTCCGATCTTTATTTCTCTGGCTGCAGTTTTATGTCTGAACCTAGTTGTTTCAGATGCGCAACATCCTTTTCGAGATGGTCTACTCGCTGCTCCAATTTAAGCAGGCATTCACCCTCAGGATCATCAACCCATTCAATTTTTTCCAACCAGCTCTGACATCTTTTCCATAACCGTTGAAACATTTCAGGTCCTCCTTTTTCGTTCGACCAAGGTTCGGGGTTCCGGAGAATTGCTTCTCCGCTGCAACCCGGCACAAATGGCTACGACAGTCTTTCCAGAGTGTTGCAAAGTTTACCCAGCGCATTTTCACCGGAAATACGGCTGCCCAGGTCCGCCTCAAATCCTTTCACAAGTTCACGTGCCTGCCCCAGAAGACACGCCCCATCCGAGGTAAGTGAAATCCTTTGGGCACGACTGTCCTTACGGTCTTTATCCCGAGCTACCAATCCACGTCGCACCAACGGCGCAAGATTGGCCGTAATTGTTGCGTGATCCTTCCCAAGCAACTCTGCCAAATCTTTCTGGCGAAGGTCGCTATCCAAGCCGATGGCATCCAAAATCATCAATTGCGAACCGGTTATTCCGATCGGTTGCAAGACACTGTTAAGTCGCCTTGAAATCACACGGTTGACCCGCTGCAAAACAAAACAGAAGCGTCCGGATAACGGTATGTCGCCCTTTTCTGGTATCGGTTTTGTCACCGACGGGGTTCCGTTATTCTGCAGCATTGTCCCGGCGGTCTTCATGGTGGAAAATATTTGCGGGAGCATGCTCCATATCAGGTGTCGGTTTGATCCTGAACCAAACGGCATAGAGCGCAGGCAAGAAGAGAAGGATCAGAACGGTGCCCGCTGCCGTCCCCCCAATCAGCGTATAAGCCATAGAGCCCCAAAACACTGAATGGGTAAGAGGAACAAAAGCCAGAACGGCAGCAAGAGCCGTCAGGATGACCGGTCGCGCACGCTGGACGGTTGCCTCGACAACAGCATGATAATCATCAAGCCCCGCAGCAAGGTTATCCTTGATCTGTTCTGTCAGGATCAGGGTGTTGCGCATCAAAATCCCGGCCAACCCGATCAACCCCAAAATAGCGTTAAAGCCAAAGGGTTGATTGAAGGCGATCAATGTCGGAACAACCCCGACAAGCCCCAATGGCGCGGTCAACATGACCATGGTCATGGTCGACAGGCTCCGGACCTGCAGAATGATAACGATCAGGGTGGCGGCAATCATTACCGGGAAGATTTTTGCTAGCGCAGTGTTTGCCTTGACTGACTCTTCAATGCTCCCGCCCATTTCAATGCGATACCCAACCGGAAGTGAGGTGATCAGCGGCTGAAATGCCTCCATGATCTGTTTTGAAACTTCCGGCGGCTGGGTTGCTTCATTGATATCAGAGCGGACCGTAATCACCGGTGTTCGGTCACGCCGTTTCAGGATCGGTTCTTCCAGCTGTATTTCGGTTTTTCCGATCTGATCGAGCGGAATTTGTTGACCATCCCGGCTAATAAGCGAAAAATCTGCAAGCCGGGCAGGATCAAGACGCGCTTCCCCGGCACTGCGTGCCACGACAGGTACATTGCGAATGTTTTCGCGAACCTGCGTCACCGGGATACCCGTCAGGAGGAACTGCATCTGCTGTGCTGCCTCGGTCGGTGACAGGCCAATAAGATTGAGACGATCCTGATCAGGTGTGAAGCGCAGGACCGGTGCACGGTTGCCCCAATCGCGATTTGCCTGCCGGACATCCGGAACCTTGCGCATGATCTCCAGCGCCTTTTGGGAAATCTCGTAAAGCTTTTCCGGGTCTGGCCCTGTGATGCGGAACTCGACGGGGAACGGGGTATAGGGACCAAATACTAATTGCGTAACACGGACATAGGCTTCCTGTGCAAGCCCGTCGGATACGGCCGTCCGAAGGCGATGTTTCAACGCCTCCCGTCCGTCTGCATCCGGTGTTAGCACGACGATCTTGGCAAAGGACGGATCGGGAAGTTCCGGTGACATGGCAAAGAAGAAGCGCGGCGCGCCTTGCCCGATATAGCTGGTGACGATCTTTGCCTCAGGCTGTTGTTGCAGCCAGTTTTCAACTTTCTCGACTGCTGCTGTTGTGGTTTCAATACTCGTTCCTTCGGGCAGGCGCACCTCAACCAGCACTTCGGGACGATCCGACGTCGGGAAAAATTGCTGTTTAATAAGCCCCATTCCGGCTCCGGAAAGAAGGAAGGCAAAGACAACAACGCCACATGTCAGGAATTTGTGACGCACAGCGTAACGGATCATACCTCGAAGGCGCCTATAGTTCGGTGTGTCATAGATTGCATGATGTCCGCCCTCGACCGGTTTGATCGCTGGCAGCATCTTAACACCAAGATAAGGCGTAAAAATCACGGCGACGAACCAGGAGACGATGAGTGCAAAACCGACAATCCAGAAGATATTGCCGGCATATTCACCGGCACTGGACTTGGCAAAACCAACCGGCATCAAACCAATGATCGTCACCAATGTACCGGAAAGCATCGGAGCTGCGGTGTGGCTCCAGGCATAGGCCGCCGCCTTGATGCGGTCCATGCCCTCTTCCATTTTGACTACCATGACCTCAATGGCAATGATGGCATCATCGACAAGCAGGCCAAGCGCCAGAATAAGCGCCCCAAGCGTGATGCGATCAAAAAACCTTCCCGTTTCCAGCATGATCAGAAAGACAACGGCAAGGGTCAACGGAACAGCAGCCGCAACAACGATCCCCACCCGCCAGCCAAGACTGATCAGGCTCACCAGCAACACAACCCCCAGCGCCATGGCGAATTTCAGCATGAATTCCCCCACAGCGGCGTTGATATTCACAGCCTGATCACTGACCTTCTCAAAGCTGATGCCAAGCGGTAATGTCTTTGCGATGGCAGCTGATCTGTCTTCCAGTGCTTCACCCAGTTCCAGCCCGTTCCAACCCTGTTGCATCACCACAGACAGCAGAAGTGCGGGTTCACCGTCATGACGAATAATATAGGTCGGTGGATCTTCATAACCCCGGCGCACCTCGGCAACATCCGAAAGCTTCAGCGTACGTCCACCAGCAACAATCGGCGTATCCGCGATGCTCTGTATATTATTATAGGCGCCATCAAACCGAAGAAAGACCTGTGGCCCGCGTGTATCGATTGAACCGGCTGGCGTAACAGTGTTCTGTCGTTGCAAAGCGCTCGCGATCTCTTGCATCGATATGCCGAGTGTCGCCAGCTTCGCATAGGAGAATTCAACGAAAATCTGTTCAGCCCGCTCGCCAAGAATATTGATCTTCTTGACGCCCGGAACATGCAAAAGGTCCTGACGGATCGTTTCGGCCTGCCGGACCAGATCGCGCATCGGCATGCCCCGAGCCTGCAGGGCATACAGGGCAAAACTTACGTCCGAATATTCGTCATTAATGAAGGGACCGAAGACGCCGGACGGCAGATTTCGGGCTTCATCCCCCAATTTCTTGCGTGCCTGGTAGAACTCTTCGTCAACTTCAGCCGGAGGCGTACTATCTTTCAATGTGACGGTAAGAAAGGCATATCCGGGCCGTGTTATCGTCTCGACCCGATCATACCATGCCAGTTCCTGAACGCGCTTTTCCATCGGTTCGGCGACAAGGTCCTGCATCTCGCGCGCCGTTGCGCCGGGCCATGCGGCTGTCACCGTCAACGTCTTGATGGTAAAAGACGGATCTTCCGCCCGGCCCAGATTTACAAAGGCGTAAATCCCGGCTGCAGCAAGCAGAATGATAAAGAATAATGTGACAGCTCTCTCGCGAACGGCGAGCGCGGAAAGGTTTAAACGCATCAGTTCGCCGCCTCTGCCTGAAGGGTCGTTCGGATTGCGGTACCGTCCGCAAGCAGATGCGCGCCAAGGGCAACAATCTCCTGTCCTTCATTGATGCCGGTGACAATTGCGATTTCTTCGCCAAGCTTCTTGATCTGTACCGGCACAAACTGCACAGAGGCAGAATCCTCCGTGATCTTCCAGACACCCGTTCGACGGCCATCGTCCAGAACCGCGCCAATTGGGATAACGACACCTGCTTGCTGATCCTGACTGGCAATAGATACCGTCACTGTTGCTCCGAGCGGTGCCAAGGCCGCGTTGCCTTCCAGCACATAGCGGGCCTCGTAGGTCCGGGTCAGCGGATCGGCAGCATCGGAAATCTGTCGCAGACGTGCATTGCCTTGGGCTTCCTTCTTTCCATAGATACTGGCCTCGGCGATTGATCCGATTTCCGGACGGATCGTTTCAGGAAGCGCAATAACAGCCTCGCGCGGCCCGGCATGAGCAAGCTGAATAACAGTTTGTCCTGCAACGATGACCTGCCCCGGCTCGCCAAGTGTCGCAACCACAGTTCCGTCAGCATCGGCGTGTAAAGTGGAATAGGTAGCAGCGTTTTCCGCAACTTCCGCATCCGCTTGTGCAGCAGCCAGCTGGGCTTTTGCCGTATCAAGCGCAGCCTTGACCTGTTCATAACGCTGTCGACTGGCTGCCAACCCGTTTTTGACCAGCGTTGCATATCTTTTCTCGTCAGCTTCTGCCTGAACAAAAGCTGCCCGCGCGGCAGCAACGGCATTGCGCTTGGCTGTCAAAGCGAGATCCAAATCCGTCTCGTCGAGCCGCATCAAAGGCTGACCAGCTTCAACCTGTTGCCCGACATCCACAAGGCGTTCGACAATTTTGCCCGGCACGCGGAATCCCAAATTGCTCTGAACCCGTGCGGCAATGGAGCCCGTGAAAGAACGCTCGGCACCAAGAACGCTTGTCGCTTTCGTCACCTTCACCAGGACCGGCGCTTCGCGGGGGTCTGTGGACGCCAACGCTTTGCGCGGTGAGGATTGCGAGAGAACAACACCCCCAATCATCCCAACAGCTGCCAATGCGATCACACCAAAAAGAAATAGCCGTTTGCGCCTCATAACCGAGCCTTTCAATAGAAAACTTAGTTCACCACTTAGATTACATTCGGCATCATTACCTCAATTAGATGTCAATCGCAATCTATTTTCACCGCGGTGCGTCCTGGATCACATCGAAAGCATTTCCAGAACACTTGCACTAAGACGACAAAACAACTATAGATGTTAGTTGAAATCTAACTGTGGGTATCAAGCAATGCGTGTCAGCCGTGAACAAGCCGCCCTAAACCGCCAAAACGTGATCGATGTCGCCAGTCGCCTGTTCAGGGAACACGGGTTTGACGGGATTGGCCTTAAGGATCTGATGAAAAGTGCCGGACTGACCCAGGGCGCCTTCTATAAGCAGTTCACCTCAAAGGAAGACCTTGTTGCACAGGCATCACAACGTGCTCTGGAGGGGTCGACAGAGAGATGGACCGAAGCTGCCGAGGAAAACCCGGACGACCCACTTGATGCCGCAATCGCATTTTATCTCAGCGAAGGCCATCAGGAAGAAAAAATGGACGGCTGTCCGATCGTCGCGCTCGGTGCAGATGCCGCCCGACAAAGCCCTGACGTCAAAGCCTCATTTGAATCAGGCGTGAAGGCTCATCTTGAAGTGCTTGGCCGAATGATTTCTGCAACCAGCGCAGCAGAGCGGGAAGAGAAATCAATTGCTATTTTGTCGATGATGGTTGGTGCACTTACATTGGCCCGCGTTGTTAACGATCCGAAAATGGCACAGTCATTTCTGGATTCAGCCGCCCAAAAAGTCAGGGAAATTGCCTAACCCCTGATGATCATACTTGCCGAAAGAATGTTCCGAAGCCCCGAGTCATAGGGCTTCAATCGCCAATGCAATACCTTGTCCGCCTCCGATACAAAGTGTGACGAGACCCTTTTTCACACCATCCCGCTGCATGGAGTGCAACAAACGTGTGACCAGAACCGCACCTGTCGCCCCGATGGCATGACCATGTGCAATGGCACCTCCCTCCACATTCACAATGTCCTCGGGCAACCCCAATTCCTTCATGACGGCAAGCGGCACGGCGGCAAATGCTTCATTGATCTCGACACGGTCCAGATCGGATACGGCCCAACCTGCACGATCCAGCGCCTGGCGCACGGCAGGCACTGGTCCCAGGCCAAAAAGACCGGGTTCAACAGCCCCAACACCATAAGCGACGATTCGGCCAATTGGATCGACACCGGACGCCTCAGCAAAACTTCGCTCGGCAACAACCATGGCGGATGCAGCACTGTTAAGGCCCGGCGCGTTACCCGCAGTGATGGTACCACCATCTCTGAAGGCGGGTCTCAACCTAGCCAGTGCTTCCAAAGTGGTACCCTGTCTTGGTGCTTCGTCGACCATAAAGTTCTCGAATTCTTTGAGGCCCTGAATGGTAACGGGAACAATCTCGAATCTGAACTTGCCTGCATTGCGCGCAACACAGAAAAGACGTTGTGATCGCTCGGCCCAACGATCCTGCTCCTCCCGATTCAGTCGGGCATGGACCACCAAATCTTCTGTATGCCAACCTGAATGCTGCCCTGAGAAGGCATCATTCAGACCATCACGAAGCATACTATCGACACCCGTTGCATCGCCCATGCGATAACCCTGACGTGCTCCTCCCAACAGGTGCGGCGCACGATCCATATTCTCCATACCGCCCGCAATCGCCGCATCATGAAGACCCAGTTCGATCTCCTGAGCCGCCGTCACGATTGCCTGCGCGCCGGAACCACAAACACGGTTCACCGTAAAGGCAGGTACCGAAACAGGCAAACCACCTCCGATTGCAGCTTGACGTGCCGGATTCATCCCGTTGCCAGCCTGGATGACATTTCCCATAACCACAGAACCGATATTTCGGGCTTCAAGCCCGGATCGTTCCAGCGTTTCTCGCACCACGATAGCTCCCAGATCCACAGCCGGAGTATCCTTCAATGCACCACCAAAAGCGCCAATAGCCGTTCGAACCGGATATGCGAGAACAATTTCTCTTTTCGTCATGACAGTCTCTTTAATTCGGGGATTACGGGGAGAAATAACGTTAAATATCGGCTTTCAAAGCGCGCATGGCTGTCACCTACAGAACACATGCATTCTGGCCCGTGCCCTTTGCTTGTCCGCGACATGCGATATTTTCAGTCTCGTATTACTCATGGACAGGCAGCGCTTTAAACTGACGGCTTAATGCAACCGGAATGAAGGTCAGAATGGCCAATCCCGAAGCAATGCTCAGAACCAAGGCAAGGGAACTGAGTGGCGCAAGCGGCAAAATGCTGGCAAATGACGCCCCGACAGCAGCACAACTCATCTGTAAAAATCCCAGCAATGCAGACGCCAATCCCGCCTGCTTGCCAAAAGGATGAAGTGCGATTGCAGTGCCGAGCGGATTGATCAGCCCCATACCAAACAAATACACTGCGATGACGACAGTAAAAGACGTAAATGAGGGAGCAGCGGCAAAAACAAACATGAGAAGGCTGCCAACCAGCGCAATCAGAAGGCCGATCATGCCGATCCTGCGCTGGCCCCAGCGACCTGCCAGATGTGGTGCGAGAAAACCCGCCAGGAATACGATCAGAACCGTTCCGGCAAAAGTCCATCCAAGCTCGACAGGCGAGAGGCCCAGTTCATCAAGCAAGATCGACGGTGCCGCAGCAAAAAAGGTATATAGCCCGCCGATTATCAGGCTTACGGAAGCAGCAGGAAAAAGAAAATGCGGATTGATAATCAGTCGACCGTATGCCGTTGCAAAAGTTGAAACTTTCAACAATGTCCGGCGACGGCGCGGAAGGGTTTCACCAATATGCGTCACATAATGGAGTGAAAGAACCATAGCGAAAACTGCCACCACAAGGAAAATAGGGCGCCACCCGAACAGTCCGTCCAATGCGCTGCCAAGCAAAGGCGAAAATCCCGGTGCCGCAGCCCCCGCAATCATCGTGAGTGATAAGGCCCGCGCAAGAACCTCACCATCGAACAGGTCACGGGCAATTGCACGCGAGAGCACCGATGCTGCACAAGCTCCAAAAGCCTGTATGATTCGACCAAACACGAGGAAGGGCAAGCTGTCAGCGGCGGCGCAAAGGACACTTCCGACGACAAACACTCCAAGCCCTCCCAAAACCAGCCACTTGCGGCCCAGATGGTCCGAAAGCGGTCCGGCCAGAAGCTGCCCGAAGGCAAAGGCCACAAAGAAGCTGCTCAGAGTCAGGCCAAGATCTCGCGAAGAAACATCCAGGCTCGTACCCATTCCAGAGAACGCGGGGAGAATAATATTCGTTGAAAGCGTCCCTAATGCGGCCAGCCCCGCAAGCAGGAATATCGTCCCCTTAGACAACCGATGCTCTGATGCAGCAGGAGATATGATCGTGGACATGGAACTCAAGCCTTTCGGGGAATGATCATGCATGATGACGTTCCATGCGCGTGGATTTTGCCTTCCTCATTCTCAATCCTGCCTTCCAGCGTAATCAGGGTTCGACCGCGTACAACCACATAGCCCGTCACATGCATCACACCGGAATGAATGGATATCGGGCGGACAAACTTGGTTGATGTCTCAAGCGACGGGCAGGCTTCACCAGCGGCGAGCGTCGTCTGGGCAGCAAGTGACATCGCTGTATCAAGCATTGTCATCGCCCACCCGCCGTGAATGGTATTTGTCAGATTGCAAAAACGGGCTTCAGGAGTAGCACGCAGTTCAACCTCCCCACTTCAGGAAGAAGCAGCTTAAAGGGAAGTGTTTCTGCCATTGCAGGAGGACGGAAGGTGCCATCTGCCAATCTCGAAACGCATTCAAGTCCTGTGCATGCCATTAACTCGGACACAGAAACTTGGCCATCGCGGATCTCCGCTCGAGACGATCCTGTCATGTATTGATCCTCGTTCTTACCCGCCATCCAGACACGTGTGGCAAAGCATTTTTAGATTTTGATTGAAATCTATAATCCACATAGAGTATGAACGCAATCTATTAATCCACTTGGGCAATTATCGAGATCTCACATCCTCGAAACAGGAAAAAACAGCCATGTCGAATTCTAAAATTGTGGTCGTAACCGGCGTATCGTCCGGTATTGGCCGCGCTACCGCCATCAAGTTTGCCCAGAAGGGCTGCAGGGTTTTTGGTACCGTGCGAAATATTGAAAAAACACAACCTATAAACGGCGTTGAGCTGGTCGAACTGGATGTTCGCGACGAAACGGCGGTTCAAAATGGTATTCAAACCATCATTGATCAGGCCAATCGCATTGATGTGCTTGTAAACAGTGCGGGCGTCACCCTGCTGGGCGCAACTGAAGAGACCTCTGTTGGCGAGGCGCAGGCGCTATTTGACACCAACGTTTTTGGCATCCTGCGTGTTGCAAAAGCTGTCCTGCCATATATGCGCGAACAACGTTCTGGTCGCATCGTAAACATCAGCTCAGTACTGGGCTTTCTTCCGGCGCCATATATGGGCCTCTATTCAGCATCCAAGCATGCTGTTGAAGGTCTCTCCGAGACTCTGGATCATGAAGTCCGCAAATTCGGGATCCGGGTATCGCTTGTCGAACCGTCCTTTACCAAAACCAATATGGACATCAACGCCCCCCAGACAGCATCCAAAATCGCCGCCTATGACAAGGACCGCAACACTGTATTCGAAGCCATCCAAGCGAATGTCCACAAAGCCCCCGAGCCCGACGAAGTCACTTCCACGATCGTTAATGCGGCCTTGGGTACATGGAAGATGCGACGGACGCCAAAAGGCGAAGCTTCGCTTCTAAGCAAGTTGCGACGTTTCATGCCTTTCGGTCCTGTTGATTCTGGGATCAGAAAGACCTTTGGACTTTCCTGAAATAGACCGTAACCCTTGAACCTCTTCGATATTTTGGAAAAGGCTGTCACTCATCTGCAATACATAAGGAAGATGAACGGCAGCTTTTCCTTTCAGTTCAGAAAGAAATCTCTACTTCGATAAACTAACGCACCATAACCCAAATTTATAACAACCGGGGTTTAGGGCGTGTTAGGAATTCGGAGCGGGATTAATCAGGGGAAATGGCGTCCATGGGCAATAATCATATAATATGATTATTGCCCATGGTAGGCCCGGAGGGAAGCACAGAAATCTGATTTTACCAATCAAATCAACAAGTATGTGCCCCACGACAAGTCGAAGTCAGCCCGAAATATATCAATAAGTTAGCCGCAGGGTGCCCCACGGGAGACGAAGGATAAGGTGTTTCCTTGACCTTGCAAAAACGACCGCTGAATTAACTCAGATCATTAGCCTTTCAACTATTCATCATTTTTTGGTCTCTTATCCTGACTACGATCGTACCAACTCGCCACCCTAAATATGGTAAATGAGGCTGCTATGACCGACAACAAACCGTAGCAGAATAAAACAAACGAAAGGTAATTCACAAACAGCAAAACCAATGAGATGAAGTTAGCAGGCCAAGCCTGCCAGCATAGGACGAGTGCAACGGTCTTCAGTTTATAAGCCTTAAAACCAATCGCTAGAAACAATGCTAACATCTGTACCAGTATGGCATGCAGCAAACTGGCACTTACCATCATATACGGACTGTCTTCGCCATCTTCGTTTTCGACCTTACCTGCAAGTTTAGATCTGAAGTTTTCATCCCCAAAAGCGACAAGGATTGCGTAGGCTCCAATGGTGAAACCTATCAGGCTTGGTGTTATAGATATTGGCGTATCCCACCAAGAAGCGCGATGCCAGAGAGGTGCCAAGATCACAGCGCCAACTAACGATAAATGAAGGTATGGACTAAAGAATAACGCAGACCAACCTCCATACGCTCTCCAATAATCGGAAAGATTCTTATGAGGCTCCGCATACGCTTCCCGAATTTTCAACCACATTTTCAAATCAGATAGTTTGCGAGGCGTTGAATTAATGTTCTTGCTGCACGATTGAACGCCTGCCTTTCTGTCAGATCATCAGGATCGTAAGACTGCGTTTCGATGACCGGATGTTCGTCACTACTCATCTTAATCTTCTTACCTGCTATATCGAGACCTTCAGTACGCACTGAACCGTTTGCCATTGCTAGATTGGCCATCTCCCGTGCTTCTTCGTCGGGAACAAGGTCTCGCTCTGGCGCAGCATCATAGCTTTCCTCCAGACTTTTCGCACCCATCCCGTTCAAACGGGCGTCAACCCTGGCGTCCAATCCCCCGACACCATCTGGATTGGGCCTATTAACGCGGATACTAAGTGACTTCAAATGGTGTAGTCCCAAAATATCAGAGAGCTTGTCTGCATCTGAGATCACATCAATTTCGATCTCTTTATATTTTTGGGTGATACTCTCGTCTTCAAGAAGATTCATGAAAAAGCTATGCACGATCTTGGGGCTAATACCCCCGCTCGTGCCATAGTGCTCAAACACTAAGACGTGCGTTTTTAGAAAATACCCGTAGTGAAAAAGCTTATAGTTTGGACGTACGTTTGCCGGTATCGAAATTTTCTTTACCAATTCCTCCCCGGCCTCATCCAACTTTTCAAGATCAAACCACGGCAAATGAGGATCCAGTTCTGTAAACCGCGCAAAAGTTCCTGTTATCACTTCATCATCACGACCATCAATCGACCTCATTAACATGTGTCGATCACCTTGAACACGAACTGGTTTTCTTAATTCGAAAGCGTCATCTAGCAAGCTGCGATAAACCCCTGATGGGTGAGGATGAGCCCTCAAATTGATCGCACCAACTCGAATAATTCTGTTCCTAGCCATAAACTTATCCCCCCGTTAGGACCACCTATCCCCTACTCAAAGTTGATTAATCACGTTAGGCAGCATGTAAATTATATACAAGCTGTTCTAAAGGGTGGGATCGCTCTTACAATATTTAACTCAAAATCTGAGCCCATCGGAAAAGGGTAACAAGAGTAACAAGTACATAATTTATCTATCTAACTATCTATAAAATATAATAAATTTCACGATGACCAAAAAGTTGCAAAAGAGTTGCAGACGGTAACGATGTTACCTTTGCTTGAGGTTACAAAATGAATAAACAAAATCGTTTAATATCAATGATGTAACCTTTTATCGCTCGATTTGTTACCCTGTGTTACCTTAGAAGGTAACGGGTATTTATGAATACAATCAGCCACTTAACTGTAATATCAGCACACTGTAACTGATGTTACCTTTTCCCGACGCCAAAACTAAAATCAGGACAGTAGAAGCCCGAACCACCAATCGGTGCATGCAGCGACAAATGCAAAACCGTGCAGAGAAATGCAGAACTTTATCTGTTCATTTCGATACAAAAACCGCGCAGCCTTGATTGTTGTTCACTTCAATCTGCACTGCAAAATTTTCAACACATAAAGAGCGAAGGCGTGGCGGGGGGAGACTGCGATTTTTTGGCGGATTACCCCCCGCCCCCCTATTAGGCATTGCTATTATCGCGGGATTTTCTTACACTTTAATCAACCTTTAATGAGCTAGGCCTCCCCAATGAACAGATTGATCAATAAGACGGCCTGTGCGGCGCTTCTTGCACTGCTGGGCGGTGGTGTGATGGCATCCCACGCCAATGCGGCTGCTTGTGCGCAGGGCACTGCTGCGAACGACTATGAAGACTGGCAATGGATCGAAAACAATGCGGCGCGCACAGCCGACGCATATGCCGCCAGCAATCAACCGCAAGCGACGTTCATCCGCCCGACAAGTCAGGTTGTCTATCTGGAAGAACGGGACAGCTATTTCGTCTATCTGGAAAACGAGGGAGCAAGTGGCGCGATCAGCACGGCCATCTTGCAGCCGAATTTTGATTTCTGTGATGATCCGGCAAAGCTGGACGATGGCCGCCCGGATCTTTTAACCGTCATTCAGGGCACTTTTAACGGACAACCGTTTTAATCGGGCTGCGGTTAGAACACCCCAACTGCAACCCTTGAATTAAATATTTAAAGTCATTCTTGCATAAGTTGTAAATACCGGGGCGCATCCCCCGGCTTTTTTTCATTTGCCACAAAGGTTGCCTGAATGACTGACCAATCTTCTGCCCCCGCCGATCATTTGCATGTCACGCCGATTAACCCGGTTGCGCCGTATGTCGGCGGCAAGCGACTGCTGTCCAAGACATTGATCGAACGGATCGAGGCCACCCCGCACAAGATGTATGCCGAACCGTTTGTTGGCATGGGCGGGATCTTCCTGCGTCGACGCATGGCACCACGTACCGAGGTGATCAATGACATTTCCAAGGACGTCTATGGCCTGTTTCGCGTGCTGCAAGCGCATTACAGCTATTTTGTCGACTACCTGAAGTTCCACCTTGCCAGCCGGGCCGAGTTTGAACGCCTCCAGGACGTTGCCCCCGAAACCTTGACCGACATTCAACGTGCTGCCCGATTTCTTTACCTGCAGCGCATGGCGTTTGGTGGAAAGGTTTCAAATCGCAACTTTGGCACCCATTCAGATAAGTCGTCGCGGTTCAACATATCGCGTTTGATCCCGATGCTTGATGACCTGCATGAACGCTTGTCCGGGGTGGTAATTGAATGCCTGCCCTATGGCGATTTCATCGCCCGCTATGATCGGCCTGAAACGCTGTTTTATCTGGATCCGCCCTATTGGGGATCAGAAGATTATTACGGCAAGGAAGTGTTTACCCGTGATGATTTCAAACAGCTGGCCGGGATCCTGTCAGGCATCAAGGGCCGCTTTATCCTGTCGCTGAATGATACACCCGGTGTCCGGGAAACCTTTGCCGACTTCAACATTGAAGCGGTCGAGACGCGCTATAGCCTGAGCGGCAAGAAATCAAAGCCAACCGGCGAAGTCATCATCACCAATTATTCTGCAACCACGACCTGATTGACGGGTCGAACGTCAGACGCGAAGCTGGGGGCCTTCGACTGGAATGCCTCCCTGATTGCACCCAGAAGGCCCGCGTTTTTCATCAAGCGCGGGCCTTTCCTTTACCTGCTATCTATGCGAATACTTTAAGGTATTGAATGTGCCAAAGGGGACGGAAATTGCGCAATATAATAAAGCAAGCTTGGCAGCATTTATGGGTTCGGATTGTATTTTGCTTCGTAATTATAATTGGTGCAGTTCTTACTAGATTTGGCGACGCAATTTTTGAGTTCATAACATCGACGGAGAATAGGCAGCAAGCTTATGTATGGTTGATTTGCGCTATTAATCTATCTGCTTTGTATGCCGTTGGAAAAGTTGAAATATCCCGCTTCGTTCTGTTTATTCTATTCCTTACATCAGTCTCAGGGATAGGCGCAATTTTCTATTATTGCTGGACCAATGTTCACAAAATCAATTGGAACAATCCTGAAAGCGTCGTGAAAAAATTTCGCAAGGGAAGCTGGAAAAATATTGTCTGGGAATGGTCATATTCTGGGTATTCAATGGACTATCCTAGAGCCATTTGCCCGTCTTGTTCTGCCAAACTGGAAGTCGTAGAAAACAGTTTTGGTAGTAGGTACGGTAGGGATTTTGAAATCAAATGTCCAAATGAGAAAAAGACCTTTGACTACGATAAAGAGTATGTTTCTTTCCCTGCTCTGCAAGCAGCAGCAAGACAAGAGATGCTGCGGCGTATTCGCGAAAAATGCAGGATAATGCGCTTTAGATAGTTGTCTAATTTTACCGCAACCGTATTCTGCAAGAGGGACAGGGTCAAAGAATGGCCCAATGCAGGATCTGCTTGATATTCACGCTTTCAAGATTTGGTCTCTGATGGCACTGCTTGGATACTCAATTGCATACTCAAAATGAAAATGGGCCGCCAAATGGCGACCCATCTGCTTAGATTGCGCCAACCAGCGCACGGAGACCATTGGTCAGCCCGGTCAAGGCTTTGATCAATTCGACCAACTGTTTAACCATCGGCAGCTCCTTTCATCAGTTGCTGCAGATGCCCCGGCGACGTCCGAGGTTATTGACATGGCCGTCAACAAGGCCGATATTTGGACTGTCACATCTTGATACCGACCGCATCTGCGGTTGTCGTAAACGTCCCATCGAAAGGTGGGGCGTTTTCGTCGTTATGGCGATTATATTACTCATCTGATTGGTGGCACAGAGATAATCGGTCAAAATTTTGGATAATTTTAGAAACCTAGGAAATTCAGCAGCCTATACCTGATGTGCACGATATTTTTGTACACCGCCGTCTGGATATCGCACTTTTCATAGTTGGCAACGGCAATCTTGCCCTGATAGATAAGACTTGGGACAGGGCCAAAGGATGGCCCTATGCAGGATCAGTTCGACACACCCGTTTTTACCATTTGGTCATATAGAGAGTTCGCCGCACTTGGCTGCCGATGCGGTTGCGGGCGGCGCAATGTCGTCATGCTGTGGCAGGATATCTGCAAGCGCAATCTGGGCATTAAAACACCGCGAGAGATAAAAAAAAGGCTGCGCTGCAAAAAATGCGGCGCAAGCCCGGTTGAGGTTGTTTTGGTGGACTATGATGATCTGCCACTATGGCGGTAAGTAGTGACCTTTTTTGTTGCTTATGGTCGCAATAATTTGCAGGATTTATCCGCAATCAATTTGCTGACCAAGCAAACAAAAAAGGGAAACCCATGTCTGAAGTCACGATGACAAACTGCCCCCAGTGTGGAAATGCGGTGTCCACGGAATCCAAATCCTGCCCGAACCCTTATAACGGTCAAATTTGTGGCTTCAACGTCAGTGGCGCCAGAGAAAAGGGCGCGATGGTGATTCTCGGATTTATTGTCGCGGCCATCTGTATCTATTGGGTTTACAGTCAAATCGTCGCGTTCTTTTCCTGATCAAGCGTCCTTGACCTTTCCCTGATACTCTTTGAACGCAATCACCGGCTGCCCGATCATGTCGTTTAACCCTTCTAGGGCGGCCATGATCGGGCGGATTTCGTTGTTGTGGAATACCTCGGCGGCGTCCTGAATGCTGCCGAAGCCACCGGCATTGACCGGCACGATGCCAAGCAGTTGCGGCGGGACACGGTGGGCGGCCAGAATATCATCGCGGGTGACATTCTTCATGCTGGCAAATTCGTCTTTGGCCGCGACTTCTGAAAGCGGCATGATCTGAATACCGTCCTTCTTGCCGTTCGGGCTGTAATAGAACAGGTTGCGGAAATTGCCCGGTCCCTTGGCGTCTTTCATCGCTTTGCGTAGGGCATCGACGTCTTCGGGATTGGCGGCTGCATCATTCACATACATGACAAACCCTGCATGGCTGCCATTGAGGTAATACTTGCGGCGAAACAGGGTCGCGGCCTCGTTCAGCCATGCGGACTGCAGGGCTGCGACGTAGGTTGGCAGACCATAGATTTCCTGATTGATGTCGGGTTCCTGCAGGTGAATGATCGCACCGTCTTCAAATTCATGTTCCTTGCCATCGATCAGCATGATGAACCGGCCATCCTTTTTCGCCCGCGTCCAACGGGCAAGGCATGTGGTCACCTCTAGCAGATTGCCCATGCGTGAAAACCGCTGTTCCGCAAACAGGTTGCCAAACACAAGAAAATCGGTCGCCAGACGGGTGAATTCGTGGCGCTTGAGGAACTTTGACGGAATGAAATGCGCGGCCAGTTGGTTCACCTTGAAGCGGATCGCGCTTTCATGGTGGGCGTTCGACGGCAGCGATTTGGCCAAACCGTCAAAACTGATTGGCGGCTCATAATAGGATCCGTTAAAGGCGGAGTGAAAATAGGACATCACATCGCGCTTATTCAGGACCGGTTCCGGTTCGCCAAACGTGAACAGTTCGGCCTTTGACTTGTTTGCTGGGGCTGGTGCGTCCACCTTGGTTGCCTTCGCCATGTTAGCAAATCTCCACAATGGATTGACGCTGGCTGTCTGAGCCAACGGCAACCCCGGTTTCGTTGAAATCAAGGAAGTCGATGCGATCAATCGCATGCATGATTGACCACGCCACATCGGCATGGCCGGTTTCTTTTGACCGTGAGGCGGCAAAGGTCATCTGGCCGCCCGATGCTGTGCTGGTTTTGCGGATCGACATGAAGGCCATGCAGACGTCCGACCACCCAAGGTCGAACTGAAGCATGCCCTTGCTGATCAGGTGCTTTGCCTTCAGGACAAGACGGGTTTTGACCTCTGCCGAATATTTGATCGGGACGGCCGCCGGGAAGAACGCCTGTACCAACTGGAAGACGCCACTGCCGATCTGGGTGGCATCAATCCCGATGTGCTGAACGTTATATCTCTGTGTCAGGCGGCGAATGGTCTCGGCCTGAGCGGCCCAATCAGATCCCGTGGCATTGATCTTTTCGACAACGCGATATTTGCCCTTGCTGCTTTGGGGCGGTGCCACGACCGTGATCGAGGCTTGGTCCCCGGTTTCAGATGGATCATAGCCGATCCAGACCGGCAAATTGCCAAGGGGGCGTTCCGCAAAGGGCGCAAAGTCCTTTTCCCAGACTTCCCATGCATCGACCATGCATTTGCGCAGCTCGTCAAACAGGAAGTAACTGGCGGTATCATCGACCCATTCGCCCATGAACAGGTTGCGAAAATCCTGATCGTTGTATTCGCGCTTGAGCTGATCGATATCAAACAGGTCGCAGCCGGATTCCACGGCATCGATAATCGTGACCATTTGCCGGAACTGACCGTCCGGTCCGACGGATCCGTGTTTCAGGGCTTCATGCGATACATCAAACTCGGCGCGGTTTGCCTTGGCCTTGCCCTTGTTAAAGGATTCCCCAGACCAAAAGGCATGCGCATCATGATTGATCGTCGATGGTGTCGAGAAATAGGTCTTCCGCCATTTTTTGTGCGTCGCCATCGCGGACGCAACTTTGCGGAATTCAAGGAATTTGCTGATCCATGCGTATTCATCAAGGTACACATGGCCATGATAGGATTGGGCGGTTTTGCTGTTGGTGCCAAGGAAGTAAAGCGTTGCGCCATTCCAAAGTGTGATCGGGTCGCCCTTGAGTTCGACGCCGGTAACTTCACGGACGAATTCAAGAATATACAGCTTGAAAACGTGGGCTTGTGCCTTTGACGCGGACAGGAAAATCTGATTATCGCCGGTGGTGATGGCATCGATCAGGGCTTCACGGGCGAAGTACCAAGTTGCACCGATCTGACGCGATTTCAGGATATTGCGTTCGCGGTATTTCTTCGCCGCGCCCCAATCGATCTGATAGCCGTAAAGACCGTCCTCAAACGCCTTAACCAGCATTTGCACCTGTTCATCTGTCAGGGCATTTTTGCCTTTGGCCTTGGCTTTTTGCTTTTTGGCGTCGTTGCGGTTTTCGATATTGGGGTTGAGATCCGCTTCCTTGCCGGTGCGGTCATATTTCTGGATCCGCGACGTGCGCTCCAGAAGGATTCCCAACTGATCAATTTCCTTGAGATCGGTTGCGGTTTTGTCTTCTTTGGCGATCAGACGCAAAAGCCGGACATCAACTGCACTTTCCATTTTGACCACAAGCGGGGTGTCATCCCATTTGTCCCGGCGCTTCCATGCGTCGACGGTGCCATAAGGCACGTCAAGCCGCTTGGATATTTCGGCCACGTTGTATGCCTGATGATAAAGGTTTCGCGCCTCGATGCGCTTGCTTGCGTCTGTGTTTGTCATGCCTGCAGGTTACAGACGCGAACAAAGCTGGCATTGCGCAAGGGGTTGCAGACATTGCCCTGCAACCCCCAATGGTTTGCGGTTTTAGGCATATTGCCAGCAGCATTGGTCGAAATAGCGCCGATCCCTGACCCAACAGAAGCAGAAGCGATGAAAACGAAATTTTTCCGCGTGGCGACGTCCGGCAAGACCATTGATGGCCGCGAAATCACCCCCGACCAAATCAATCAGATGGCCGCCAATTATGACCCGGACAAATACGGTGCCCGGATCAATTGCGAACACCTTATGAGCGTGCGCCCGCAAGGCGACTTCCCGGCATATGGCGATGTGCTGGCGCTGAAGGCAGAAGACGATGGCAATGGCAACCGCGTGCTGCTTGCCCAGATCGACCCGACTGACGACCTGATCAAACTCAATAAGTCACGCCAGAAGGTTTACTGGTCGATTGAGTTGAACCCGAACTTTGCCGGATCCGGCGAAGCTTACTGTCAAGGGCTTGCCATCACGGATAGCCCGGCATCACTTGGCACTGAAATCATCAAATTTGCCACCCAAAACAAGGGTGCGTTGCCCGACAATCTCAAATCGGAATGCGTCGAAGCCGAAACCTTTGAGGCAGAAGACGAACCGAAATCAAAGGGTTTTGATCTGTTTTCCAAGGTCAAACAGATCATGGCCGGGAAAGAGAAATCTGACGACGCCAAATTCAGTCAGGTGGAGCAATCCACCCTCGCCATTGCCGAGGAAGTCACCAAGCTGGCCAGCGGGCTGGATGACAAGGCCGCAGCCAAGGATCTCGAAACCCTGCAGGCGGAAGTCACCAAGCTGACCCAGACCGTTACCGATCTGACCGCGAAGCTGTCGAAGGAACCCGCCACCCCGGAACGACATAAAAGCACCGGGGCCGCGTCCGAAAACATGACCGACTGCTGATCTGCAGCCGGTCTTTTCTTCTGCCAACAGAACGGAAATCCGATGAAAAACACCACCCGCACCCAGTTCAACGCTTATGCAAGCCACATCGCGACCCTTAACGGTATCGACGACGCGACGGTCAAATTCTCGGTCGAGCCATCCATTGAACAAAAGATGGAAGATCGCATTCAGGAACGTGCTGATTTCCTTAAAGATATCAACATCCTGCCTGTTGACGAAATGTCAGGCGAGGTGATCGGCCTTGGCATTGATAGCCCGGTGGCAAGCCGAACGAACATCACGGCAAAAGACCGTGCCCCACGCCCTGTCGGCGGCATGACTTCGCGGACCTATCACGCGAAGGAAACCGAATTCGACACCTATATCACCTATAAGCAGATGGATCTTTGGGCGAAGTTCAAGGATTTCCAGCCACGCCTGCGCAACAAGGTAATCGAACAGATTGCGCGTGATCGGCTTATGATTGGTTTTAATGGTGAAACTGCCGAGATTGAAACCGATATCGATGCAAATCCGCTGTTGCAGGATGTGAATATTGGTTGGCTGCAGCACATCCGTAATGATGCTAACGAGCGCGTCCTGGACGGCATCAAAGTCGGTGAAGGTGGCGACTATAAGAACATGGATGCCGCCGTGTTTGACGCTGTCAATGAGCTGATCGATCCTTGGCATCGTGACGACAGTGCGCTTGTCGCCATTACCGGTCGTTCGCTTCTGTCGGACAAGTATCTTGGCCTGATCAACGACAATGATGCACCGACTGAAAAGAACGCGCTCCGTACTCTTATGGCCAACAAAACGCTCGGTAATATGCCGGGGATGGCTGTGCCGTTCTTCCCGACCAGCAACATCTTGATCACCAAGATGTCAAACCTGTCGATCTATTGGCAGACCGGTAGCCGCCGTCGGCACATCATGGATAATCCGAAGCGCAATCGCGTCGAAGATTTCAACTCTGTCAACGAGGCCTATGTCGTCGAAGATTTCGGCGCTTGCGCCCTTCTTGACAACATCCTGTTGCCGGATGGTCAAGGGGGATGGAAATAATGAAATCCCCCGCCCGCGCACATTTTGAAAAGACGCTTGCGACGAAACAGGCAGCTGCACCAACCGGTGCGGCTGCCATCCCGGCAGATGCCGGTATCGCCGTAAAGTTCCGCGCCCTTCTTGGTAGCCATAAGGCGATCCTGAAGGCCATTCAGAGCAAGGTCGAGAAGGCCAACGTCAAGCGCGAGTTGCTGCCGGAATATGATGCCTATGTTGAGGGCGTTCTTTCCGCGCAATCCGGCCAGCAGGATGACATTCTGGTCACCATTATGTTGTGGCGTCTTGATGCCGGTGACATTGCCGGTGCGCTGGACATCGCGGCCTATGCCATCGATCATGGGATGACGATGCCCGAAGGCTTCAAAAGCAACATCGCCACGATGGTCCTTGATGTGATCGCGGATAACGAACCGACTGCAGATCAGTTGGCCGGATTGCTTGAAGCGATCGATCTGACCAAAACCAGTGACATGCCCGACGAAGTCCGCGCCAAGGCGCATAAGGCTGCTGGTATGCTGTTGGAAGAAAACGAGCCCGCCACGGCGCTTGATCACTTTAAGACCGCTTTGCAGTTCAATTCCAAGTGCGGTGTCAAAGGGCGCATCGACAAGCTGGAAAAACAGATCGCGGAAGCCGTCCCGAAACCGGCAACCGATTAACGTGGTCCCCCCGGCGCGGCGGCGGCGCGAAGGAAGGGTCTAGGATTTATCCGATGTCCCAACTTTCGCCGCCGCCCGCCTCCCCTTTTTTTTCTGGGCGATGATTTGATGACCAGTTTTATCCCGTCAACCAATCCAGACGCCAGCGACAGCACCGTCCAGAATGACGGATTTTTCCCTGACATCCCCCTTCATGCCGTCCGCGCGCGTACCGGTCTGAGTGATGTTTTCGGAAATGAACGGATCCTTGCCGCGACCCGTGATGCGATGATTGAAATCAACGCCACACTTTCCGATTGGGCGACAGATCAAGACGCGGCGACCTTGGCCGATGTCCCGGCGAAGGCTTACGGCGATGCCAGCGAAAAGGTTCATTTGTACCTGACGGCTGTTTGCAATCGTGTCCGATCCGTTCTGGTCGATACCACGCGGGACTATGACAGCACGAAATCAGGCCATGACCGGGCCGATGCACTTGAAACCACGTCTGATCGTTGGCTCCAGATTTCGAACGAGGCGATCTCGCGCCTGATGGACCGTAAACGGACCACGGTGGAATTGATCTGATGCAGACGGTTCGGGCCCAACAGGGCGACACAGTCGATCAGATTGCCTATCGCCACTTTGGGGACAGCACGATGGTCGAGGCCATTCTTGAGGCAAATCCCGGACTGGCCAAACATGGAACCCACCTGCCCCACGGGCTGCAGGTGAAACTGCCTGAACGAATAGTCACCACGAAGCGTGGCGTGAACCTGTGGGACTGATGATGGATAAAACAACGCTCACGACGTATGCCGCCAGTGGCACCGGATTTCTGGCAGGACTGACCACCAACGACAAGGTTGCAGCGGCATCGGTCGCCATCGCGCTTGGCACATTCATTTTGAACTGGGTCTACAAGCATATGCATTACCGACTGGCCCAGAAAGCCGCCAACCTCAAAGCACAAGGGAAAAACTGATGGAGAATGTCATCGTCGCGTCTTTTGGAATGAAGCTGTTCCTCGCGGTAATCGCATTCCTTTGCATGCGTTTGTCGATGTGGATGGTGAACCGCGCACTTGGTTTCAATATGAGCCTCTGGCTGGAGAATGCAAATGATCAGGCTATCTCTGATTTTCATGGTCGCGTCTATCTGGGCGTCTGCATCATGTTCGGCCTCATCCTTTCCTGATCAGTATGACCGGGATTTTCGCAGTGCAGCTGGACGGTTCATGCCCGGTGTCGACTGGCGCATCCTTAAAGCGCAATGCTGGCAGGAATCCCGGTTCAAGACCGAAGCGGTGTCCCCTGTTGGCGCGATGGGCCTGTGCCAATTCATGCCAGGCACATGGGATCAGGTATCGGAGCAATTGCGTTTCCCGTCCGGCGCATCGGCATTTGCCCCTAAGCTATCGATAGAGGCCGCGGCCTTTTATATGGGCCGACTGCGTGCGCAATGGTCGGCACCACGGCCAGAACAGGACCGCCACAGCTTGGCGCTTGCCAGTTACAACGGCGGTCTTGGCAACATTCTGGTAGCTCAGACCTTATGTGGTGGCGCAAACCTTTATCCGCGCATAATCACTTGCCTGCCCGATGTAACGGGCCGCCATAGCCGCGAAACCATTGGGTATGTCGATCATATCTGGCGGTTCTGGAAATTGATGATGCTAGGGGATTGAGCATGCCAGTTCTTAGACTGCTTGGATCGCAATGGAAGCTTTTGGCGGGTGTGGCCTTGTTTGTTGTCATTGGCTTTCTTTGGTTGCGCCTTCAGGTCGTGAATGCACGGCTTGACGCCAGCCAGTCCTATGTTTTGGAACTGGAAGCAACCAACACGCAGAACACGCTTGAAATCGACCGATACAAACAACAGCAGCTGCGCAATGCAATCGCCGTCAAAGCAGAACAGGAACGCCGCAAAGGCACCGATGTCGAATTAACCGAACTTAGATCGAGGATTGATGATGCACCGCAGAATGGCTGTGTCGGTCCTGCTGTTCATGCCGTTATTGACGGCCTGCGCACCCCAGCAGACCGTCAGGAAGATTGAGTTTATCAAAACCGAAGTTCCGGCAGCTTTGACCAGCTGCAAAGCACGGCCTTTGCTGCCGCCCCCGCCAGTGACAGATCAAAAGGTTGGTCGCTTGATTGTTGATCTGATTGATGCCCACGACGATTGCTTTTTTAAGAACCAACGCATTCGCGAATTACAGGATCTTGATCATGAAAAAGCTGACTGATGCACGAAACCATCTGTTGCAATCGGGGCTTGGCATTAAGGCAAAGGATCTGCTGACCTTTGCCGAAAAAGGAACTGTGACTTCCTATCAGGGAAGCGACCATCAAAACCGCAACTTCAAGATCGAATATGTCGCGCATCTGATCCTGACCGACTATGCGGGCGAACCACAAACCCTGTTGTTCATCATGACCAATTGGGTGGACGCCAACATTCCAGACCGAAACGAAGAAGCCCTAAAATTCCATGTTGATGTGATCAACACCAAGACCGCCGACATTTCCATCCAGATCCAGTTATCTGACACGATCACGGTCGAACCTGTAGATGGCGGCACCAAACTTGATCATCAGCCCGATGCCGATGTGCGCGACATTGGCATGGGCGCATTCTTTCCCGGCCTTAGCTGATGGCAAAATCCACCATAAAGGGCTTTGAGCAGTTTGACGCATGGATTGAAAATGCCATCCGTGCCCTTTCCCCGGTGGGTCGAAAGCGATTGCTGCGCGATATTGCCCGCGAAGTCCGTCGCCGCAATCAAAAGCGCATTACCCGTCAACAGGATCCCGAAGGCCAAAAATGGCAACCGCGCAAACCCGACCGCGACGGTAACATTCGCGGGGCAAAAAAGATGATGATGGGATTCCGCGCAGCACGGCGCATGCGGATCGAAACCAGCCCGTCACATGCATCGGTCGGGTTTCGCGGCAAAACCGCACAGATTGCATCAGTCCATCATCACGGTTCTGTTGATTATGTCGAGAAAGGCGGACCACGCGTCAAATATCCTGAACGTCCGTTGCTGGGCATTGCGTCTGACGATCTTCGCATGATCCGGCAAAAACTGATTGATGCCATCAGAGACGGCAACTAGGCCGGAACGGTTGCAGATACCAGCCTGCAACCTGCGCCAAGATGACCGCATCCTATGGACATGGTCATGATCGGGCCATGTCAGAACAAATCGCCGAAATCCTGCGCATGATCCAAAACCTGATCGCCATTGGCACCGTTGTTGCCGTCGATCACGCATCCGCACGCGTCAAGTTATCGATCAATGGCGGCAAGCCCAGCCGATGGATCCCTGTACCGGGAAAAGTTGGGCATAACTTCCTTGGCACCAATCATCTGCGCGTTGGTACGCAAGTCATAGTTGGATCCCCAAGCGGCGATCCGGCCAATGGCGTCATTCTGCAAATTTTCTATTCGGACAGCTTGCCTACCGTATCGACCGACGGCGCGATTGATACGGTGCAATGGAACGATGGCACCTCCGTCACCTACAACACCAGCAACAAACGGCTAGAGCTTCACAGCAGTGGTGACTTGGTAGTGTCGGCGGATGGTGCCATCGGTATCCAGTGTGATGGTGATCTATGGCTTGATGCAGCGCACATCCACGCACAGGAAGGGCAAATCTAATGCCAGCAGTCACCCTTCAGGGCCATTCCTGCACGGGCCACGGTTGCTGGCCACCCCGCCCATCCAGCCAAGGCGAGCCAAAATTCACAGTGGGCGGTATCCCGGTTCATTGCGAAGGCCATGCATGGGCAGCACACACCTGCCCGGCCATTCCAGAAACCCATGCGTCTGTTTTGGCATCCGGTGCGCCGCGCTTCACGGTCGGCGGCAAGGAACTTGGTCGCTTAGGCGATCCGGTCGCATGCGGATCATTGGTCGCGCAAGGTGTTGAAAACTTCACGGTGGGGGATTGATCCATGAGTTATGGCATGTCGAACCTGACCGGAACCAAATTGACCAAGCGTGCGCATATTGGCCAGTCCGTCGATGACATCCTGACCACTCCGGTCGGAACGCGGATCAAGCGCCGTGAATATGGTTCGCACATCTTTGACCTGGTCGACAGTCCGGGCAATGCGACAGGTGCGCTTCAGATGATCGCGGCAACCGCCGAAGCAATTGAACGCTGGGAACCGCGTCTTGATCTTCAAAAGGCATCAGTGTCTGCCGGAATGGACGGTAAATCCGTGATCGAGCTGACCGGCGTCATTAAGAATGATGGCGAGGCGGTGACCTACGGCATTGATGTCGGGGGGCCGCGATGACCACGCGCTTTGATGCGATTGATCTGGGTGCCCTTGCTGCACCGGACATCATTGAAACCATCGATTATGAAACCTTGCTGTCTGACCGCAAAGCCAAGGCACTTTCGCTGTTTACCGCTGCAGGAATTTTGCCCGATTGGGATCCGTCACTGGAATCCGATCCAATCGTAAAACTGCTTGAGGAATCCGCTTTCCGCGAAACAATCCTGCGCCAGCGTGTCAACGATACGGCACGGGCCTGCATGATTGCGACCGCGACTGATGCTGATCTGGATAACATCGCAGCCCGATATCACGTCACCCGCCAAATGATCGAGGCAGGTGATCCAACCGCAATCCCGCCGACTGCGCCGGTCATGGAAACGGATGTGTCGTTGCGTGGTCGGATCCTGCTGGCGTTCGAGGCCCTGAGTGTTGCCGGGCCTGTGGGGGCGTATCGCTACCATGCTCTGTCATCACATCCGCTTGTCTATGATGTGGACATCGACAGCCCAACGCCGGGTTCGGTTGTCATCAGCGTCATGACCAGTACTGCAACCGGGGTCCCAGATCAGGCGGTTCTAGATAATGTCATGGCGACATTGGCCAACGACGATGTCCGCCCGTTAACAGATCAGGTGACGGTCAAGGCTGCGTCGTCAATCAAATATGCGTTTGTCGCCATTTTAACCGTGTATGGCGGGCCGGATGCTGAAATCGTGCGCACCGTTGCGAATGATAGCCTTACGGCCTTTGTCGCCCAGCAAAAGAGGCTTGGTGAGCCTGTCACCCTTGACGGTTTGCATAAGGCCTCACGGGTCGACGGAGTACAGAAAGCCGTTATCTATCAGAGCGATGGTGAAACGCCGTTTGCGGAAATCACCCCAAATACCGATCAATTTCCGCTTTGCACCGGCTTTGATGTTCTGGTCGGGGGGCAGTCATGACCACAGTTCTGCCGCCAAATGCAACCGAGATTGAACGCACCGTTGAGGCGACCGGGGACCACATCGATAAACTTGATGTGTTGATTGACACGCTTTGGGATCCTGAAACCTGCCCGCCTGCCTTTCTGCCATGGCTGGCTTGGTCGTTTTCAGTCGACACTTGGGATCCATCTTGGCCTGTTGCAATCAAACGTCAGGTCATTGCTGAAAGTTTTGATGTCCATCGTCGCAAAGGAACGCGGGGCGCAATCCGCCGTGCGCTTGAGGCCATGGACCTTGACCTGATCAAGATTGTCGAGTGGTTCGAAGAAACCCCGGCACAGGAACCTTATACGTTTCGTGTCGAAGTCGGCACCGTCTCGCGCGGCCTGACCGATCCAGAACGCGACCAGATCCTTGAGACCATTCTCGCGACCAAGAATGTCCGCAGCCACCTGAATGACCTGCGCATTTATCTGCAGCAAATGTCATCGGTGCCTGTCTTGGCGGCCGCCCTGACCACGGGCGAACACACAACGATTTACCCCTATGCGATCACTAGTCGCGAAGTTCAGACCGCCCGTCCGTTTATTGGCGCGGGCATCTATGGCGCTGAGATCGCAACGGTCTATCCCGAAGGAACCATGGCATGAGCGATTATTATACGATCTTCACCAACATTGGTGTCGCCAAGATGGCCAATGCGCTTGCCCTTGGCCAATCAGTTGTTCTAACCCATTTTGCGGTTGGTGATGGCGGTGTTGATGGTGATTACAACCCAACCGCCACCCAGACAGCGCTTAAGGGCGAAACCTATCGCGCCGCTGTCAACGCCATCAATGTTGACGCGGACAATCCATCTTGGCTGGTTGTTGAGGCCGTCATTCCCGCCAATAACGGTGGATGGTATGTGCGCGAAGCCGGACTGTTCGACCAGGACGGCGATATGATCGCGGTCATCCGGTACCCGGAAACGTTCAAGCCTGTTTTGGAATCCGGTGTCGGCAAGGACCTGTACCTGCGCGTGATCCTAGAGCACAGCAATACCGAACTAGTTGAACTCAAGATCGATCCGGCGATTGTCTTGTCCACGCGCAAATATGTTGATGACAGCCTTACCAGCCATAACAACGACGCAAACGCGCATGGCGAGATGCTGGCCGCACATAACGGCGATGACGAAGCACACCCGGATTTCCTGCGCCGGAACCGAACCGACACGCTCACCGCCGGCTTCTGGACCACGCCGGTTGCCGCAACTGTTGCTGCCGGTGATGTGTCGTTCAACACTTCCCTTGGCAACCGTTTCACGCTGACCGCGACCGAGGCGCTTTTGATCACGGCACCGGACCCGCTGCCTGCCGGTGGGTCGGCGCGGCTTGAACTGACCATTGATGCCACGGGCAACTATTCCATCGATTTCGGCGCCGGGTTCCGCGTCAATCACGGTTCGATCAGCAGTGAGCCAAACGCGGTCAATTTGATCCACATGGAATTCAGCGGCGCGCTGATTGATGTGCATATCACCCAGCGGGCGGAGGCTTGACCTATGAGCATTCTGTTTGACAATCCGCCACCTGCCATCGGTTGTGGCGATCCGGGCGATCCGATTGATTTTGCGTGTCTGTTTGATGGCGCGAGTTACCTTGATCATACTTTCGATACAGGAGTTCAAGAGCGGTATGTTTTGTGTGGTTGGTTCAAGCCGTCAAAGCCAGACGTTACACAAACGATCATCTCTCAGCGGCATGAGGGGGTTGCGGCTGCGCACACATGGTTCGGCCTAGAGGGTGGCGATACATTCCGACTTTTCAAACGGGCGTTTGATGGAACGACCGTCAATGTTGACTTGTCATGGGTTGGTGCTCGTCACGATATGGCCGCGCCCTTTCATTGGCATCTGGCTGTTGACCCATCGCAACCTGCGGCGGATAGGTTCACTTTGACCGTAGGACTTGATGTCTTGGAAAAGCAGGCTGGCGCAATCTATTCATCGGACGCGCAGGCAGAACTGCATTTTTTCATAGACGACTCACCTCTTAGGATAGGCGCGCGCCACACTTCAGGCGCGTCTGATTACGCGCAGGGGTATCTGTCCGAACTTCACGGTGTATGGATGGCGCTGCCTTCTGCCGATGAATTTGTTTACCGCAACTATCATGGGGCCGTGGTCAATAAGGATTACTCCGGCGAACATGGCGAGTTCGGTTTTCACCTTGATTTCGCCGATCCTCTGGACATTGGCAAAGACGTATCAGGCAATGGCAACCATTTTACAGCCATCGGCCTGACGGTCGATAATCAGGTCACGGATACCCCGACGAACAACTTTGCAGTTGGTAATCCATTGGATGCACCGGCACCTTCTGGCCGGATTTTGTCGGAAGGTAACACGGCGTGGCAGCCCGCGCATAATCCGGGTGAAGGCCATATAGCCTCAACCATGCTAATCCCGGCTGGAAAATACTACTGGGAGGTTCTGGTCGAGACTGGCGCACCATTCTCACCCAGCACCATTGTTCCAGCTATCGGTTTCGCACATCGTTCTGTGGCTGTTAACGAAGCGGATGGGGCTGCGAATGGCCTTTTCCACTATCATTCCAATGGCAATCTTGTTGCCAATCCATGGGGCACCGACAGTGGGTATCCGTCGTGGACTGTTGATGATGTTATCTCGGTTGCTATTGACCGGGAAAACGGGGATTGCTGGTTTGCTAAAAACGGGGTCTGGATTTCAGGCGATCCGGTGGCAGGTACCGATCCGGCCTTTACCATCCCGGCAGACTGGCTTGACGGACTGCGGGCGTCTTTGCAGGACAGCGCGGCAAACGGTGCGATCAAAGCGAAAGTCAATTTCGGTCAGTTCGCCTTTGACTATCCGGTGCCGGATGGATTTCGGACGCTTTCGACGTCGGCCATGCCTTGCCCGGCCATCCTGAACCCGGATGGCTATTTCACGGTTCGCAAAGTCGGTGATACCACGCCTTTGCCTTGGAGCCCGCTGGTTCACAAAACCCTTGCTGTCACCAAGGACCGTGATGGATCGACCAGTTGGCGGGGCAACGATACTGTGCGCGGAGATGGCAAGGCGTGGGCCTGCGACGTCGGCGGCGCGGAGATCAACGAGGGTGCAAACGGTGTAAGCTGGACGACGGCTGGTCCTGTTTACGGTTCGGCTGCCCAGTATCAGGGTAACCGCATTACGTGGTTCTGGCGAGCAAGCCCGAAGGCCGGTTTTGACATCGTCGAGATCAACCACGTCAACGGCACACCCTCGACCGTTGCGCACAAGGCTGGTGGCCTCATTGAGTATGCGTGGGTTGTACCGCTTGATGGTGGTGATGTTCGTGAATTTCATCATCGCCTAGCGCCGGGCGAATTTCTGCGAATGAATGATTACGACTACCCGCTTGGCGTTGATGCTGGCTGGTTTTCATCAACTGGCAATTCGGTGACATTAGGCGCGTCGATGACGTCCGGTCGATACATCGCTTACCTTTGGCGTGCTGTCCCGCAATTTTCGGCCTTTGAGCTGTATGGCGGCACCGGAAACGCAGATGGCGAGTTTCTTCCTCTCGATTTTGAAGCTCGTTTGCATCTTTTCCGCCGAAAAAATGCAGCGGCGAGCTGTACTGCTATTTGCGCGGATATCGAAACGTCAAATCCGGCGAAACGATATACCCGGCTCACCCTTCCTAACCCCGAAAGCACAGAGGCCGGGCTGGAACTCGATATTTACTCAAACGGTACGAAGCCGCGCGGACTGGCTGCGGCGATGAATTACAACGGCCACACTTATCTGACTGCAGATTGGGCCCGCACCCCCGGCAAATTCGCCCGTGCGCGATAAGGAGACAGACCATGACCACGCTTTATGCAATTTGTGACGATCAGTGGGATTTGATCAAAACGGCCAATAGCCCGATGGGGCTTAAGGCCGAAACCGGCAAAACTTACACCAATGCCAGCTTGGCCACGGTCGAGGATTTGCGAGATAACTTCGTGCTTGTGATCGATCAGGGCACCAAGCCCGATCAGGAATGGCAGACGGTGATTGGCAACCTGGCAGTTGTGATCGATGGCGATCCGCAAGAGCCGGAAACGATGACCGCCACCCTGCAATACACGACCCAGCCGATCAGCTTGGACGCCGCCAAAGCGAAGCTTGAACGCGAGGTCAAGGAACACAAGTTTCGACGCATGGCCGGTGGCGTATCGTTTGATGTCAGCGGCTCGACCTATGTGGTGCAGACCGACGCTAAAAGCCGTGAACTGATCGACAATGTCTATGAGCTGGCCAAGGCAGATCTTCTCGAAAACGGGCAGGTCGTTCGGATGTTTAGCAACGCGTCGCCGCTTCTGACCCAACCGCAAATTATCACTCTGAAGCTGTCGGTCGGCGCAATGCTGTGCGTCTGCACTGACGCACAGACAGAACGCGAATACGCCATCGATGCCCTGCCGGATGACATCCAGGCGCATATCGATTTTGACGTCACTGCCGGTTTCCCGGCTTTTCCTGAAACTGTTACGGAGTAAGCTTCATGGCTACCGAATATCATCATGGCGTGCGCGTGGTCGAAGTGTCTGAAGGCACCCGCCCGATCCGCACGATTGAGACCGCCGTCATTGGGGTTGTCTGTACCGGCGACAGTGCCGATGCAGATTTCTTCCCGGTCAACCGTCCAGTCCTGGTCACCGATATCAATGACGGTATCAGTGCATCTGGTGATGACGGCACCCTTCCCTATGCCTTGGACGCGATCAAGGATCATGGGAATCCCCTGACTGTTGTTGTCCGTGTCCCGGAAGGCGAAGACGAAGCCGAAACCACGTCAAACCTGATTGGTGGCGTTGTGAGCGGCAAAAAGACCGGCATGCAGGCACTGACCGCGGCTAAACCGCTTTTGGGTGTTCAGCCGCGCATTCTGGGCGTCCCCGGCCTCGACAACGAAAACGTCACAGCGGAGCTTGCATCTATCGCGCAGCTGACCCGGTCGTTTGCTTATGCGTCCTGCTGGGACTGCGAGGACATCACCGCCGCAATCGCCTATCGTGAAAACTTTGGTCAGCGTGAATTGATGTTGATCTATCCTGATTTCATCAATTGGGACACGGTCAACAATACTGAACGCAGCGCGTCGGCTGTTGCCCGTGCGCTTGGCCTGCGCGCCCAGATCGATGAAGATACCGGCTGGCACAAAACGCTTTCCAACGTGCCGGTAAACGGTGTTTCGGGCATCAGCAAAGATGTTTATTGGGATCTGCAGAACCCCGCCACCGATGCCGGTGTTCTGAACGCATCGGACGTAACAACGCTTATCAACAACAAAGGGTATCGGTTCTGGGGCTCGCGCACCTGCAGCGCGGATCCATTGTTCGCGTTTGAAAACTATACCCGGACGGCACAGGTTTTGGCCGACACCATGGCCGAGGCGCATTTCTGGGCGGTCGACAAGCCGATGTCCCCGACCTTGGTTCGCGACATCATCGATGGCGTCAATGCCAAGTTCCGCAGCCTTGTCGCCAATGGTTATCTGATCGGCGGCGGTGCGTGGTTCGATCCGGCAAAGAACAGCAAGGAAGAAATCAAGTCCGGCAAGTTGATGATCAGCTATGACTACACGCCGGTGCCGCCACTTGAAAACCTGATGTTCGAACAGAAAATCACCGACGATTATCTGGTCGATTTCGCAGCTGCTGTCGCGGCGGCCTGATCGCCGTCCTTCCCGACTGGATCTGATTTAAGGAGTAAGCACTATGCTGCCCAAGACGATTAAAAACTGGAATGCCTTCGTGGACGGCGTCGGCTTGGCCGGACTGGCCGAGGAAGTCGCAACACCTGTCCTTGAACGCGTGACCGAGGCCTTTCGCGGTGCCGGGATGCTTGGCGAGGTTGAACTCGACCTTGGCGTCGAGGCGATGGAAATCGAATTTACCCTTGCCGAATTTAACACCGGTGTTCTGAAGCAGTTCGGCATCCCCGACGCAGCCGGTGTTGGTGTTCGTCTTTTGGCGGCTGGCAAGGCCGATGATGCCGACAGCGCTGTTGATGCGATTGAAATCTCTGTACGCGGTCGCTTCACCAAAATGGATTCCGGCAACCTGAAGGCCGGGGACATGGCCAAGATGAAATGCAAAATGCCGCTGACCTACTTCAAATACACCGTCAATGGTGATGTGATCATTGAAATCGACCTGATCAACGGCATCGAAAAGGTTGATGGTGTGGACCGTCAAGCCGCCGTTCGGCAGGCGCTTGGCCTGACAGCATAGCCAAACACGACCCTGACCAAGAGGCAGCGCCGGGGGGCTTCCTGCTTTATCTTGAAAGGGACAAACATGACCAAGAAAACCAACGATGTTGCCGTCGCGTCCAAAAACGCAAGTAACACCAGCTTTGACCGCACGCTTGCAAGCCCGTTGCCATACGGCCCGGACAAAACCCTTGATAAGCTGACCATCCGTCGCCCTATGAGCGGCGATTTGCGCGGTGTCAAGCTGGTGCAATTGTCCGAAATGGACACCAACGTCCTGTTCACCTTGCTGCCGCGCATCACCAGTCCGGCCATCACCGAAGCCCATGTTCAGCAACTTGATCCGGTCGACGCTGTGATGATCATGCAGGACATCAGTGTAAATTTTTTCACGACGTAATCATCCCAGATGACATCCCCATGGCGTGGGGGATCATCATGAAAGCGTTTCCGGGATCCTTTCCGCCAAACGTTTTCAATTGCTTGAGTTTGGAGGAACTGACCGAAGCCTATGAACTGGCGGTCGCGTTTCTTCAAATCGAGGCCGACGCCGTGAAAGCCGCGCGCACAAACTGATACCTGATCGGATTCCCATGAACGAGCTGAAGCTAAACATTCTGATGCAGGCCGCCGACAAGGTCTCGGCACCGTTTCGCAAAATGAAGCAGTCGACCGGCCAGCTTAAAGACCAGCTGCGCGAAGCAGCCGGGCAGGTTCGGGATCTTGAACGAGTATCAGGAAACATTCAGTCCTTTCGCGATCTCAAGGCCGCTGCTCGTCAAAACGCAACGGCCTTGGGCGCAGCCCAACAACGCGCCCAGGAACTTGGCCAGCAGATGGCCGCGACCGATAAGGTCACACGCAAAATGCGGACGGAATTCAATGCCGCCCGCAAGGAAGTCAACCGGCTTGAGAACGCCGAAAAACAGATTTCACAGGCAACCAGCGGACTGCGGCAGAAACTGTCTGCTGCCGGGGTTGATACCCGCAAGCTGGGCGATGCCCAACGCAAACTGAAAACCGATCTGGATGCGGCCCGCTCGGCTGCAGACAAACAGGCCAAATCCCTTGACCGGGCGCGGATGAAAACCAACGCGCTGGCAAGTGCCCGTGCCAAAATGCAGAAAACAATGGCGCTGCAGTCCAACATGGCGATTGGTGGGGCCAGTGGCATGGCAGCCGGGGCCGGTGCGCTTGCACTTGGCGGCCGCATGGCATCGGCTGGTGTTGATTTTGGGGAACAGATGTCGTCTGTGGGCGCGATTGCGCGTCTTGATCAAACATCCGAAGCAATGGCAAGCCTGCGCGCACAGGCCAAGCAGCTTGGCGCGACGACCAGTTTTTCAGCCTCTGAAGCAGCAGGCGGGATGCAGTTCCTTGCGATGGCCGGATTTGAAGCCAGCGAGATCATGAAAACCATGCCGGGTATGCTTGATCTGGCCAAGGCCGGAGCAACGGATCTGGCAACGACAGCAGACATAGCATCAAACGTCCTATCCGGATTTGGTATGCAAGCCAGTGACATGGACCGCCTTGGTGACATTCTGACCGCAACCTTTACCCGATCCAACGTGGATCTTTCCATGTTGGGCGAAACCATGAAATACACCGCACCGATTGCCAAAGAATTCGGGGCATCGGTCGAAGACGTTGCGGCCATGTCCGGCATGCTTGGCAATGTCGGCATTCAGGGCAGTCAGGCTGGTACCGCATTGCGTGCCTTGTTCTCGCGTATGGCAAGTCCACCAAAGGAAGCTAGGGACGCATTGTCAGAACTTGGCGTTGCCACCATGGATACCAGCGGCGACGCGCGAGACATGGTCGATATTCTGGCCGATTTGGCAAAGTCAACCGAAGGACTTGGGTCTGCGCAGCGTCTTGCCAAATTGACAGCCATCGCAGGGCAGGAAGCAGGGGCTGCATTTGCCACCCTGATCGGTCAGGGCGGATCGGGTGAGATCACCAAGTTCATTGATGTTCTGAATGGCTCAATGGGCGAGACAGCCCGTGTTGCCCAACAGATGGGCGACAATGCAGCGGGCGACGTCAGATCCTTCTGGTCAGCGGTCGAAGGTATGAACATCTCGCTGACGGAAACCAACGATGCGCCTTTGCGCAGCCTGATCCAGTCGGCAACGGGTGTGGTGCGATCCTTCACCGGATGGGTGCAGGCAAACCCGGCACTGGCCAGCGGGCTGGTTAAGGTTGCTGCTGTACTTGCCGGTGTGATCTTTGCCGGTGGTGCCTTGGCCACAACGGTTGCGGGCCTTCTGGGGCCATTGGCCATGGCGAAATTCGCGATGACGACCCTTGGTATCAAGGCCGGTTTCCTTGGTGGCGGCATGGGGATCGTCGGCAAAGGGATCGGAATGCTGGGCTCCGTTGCCAAGATTGCATTTCCGATTGTTGCCGGGGGCATTCGCGCGATTGGGTTGGCCATGACCGCCAATCCGATTGGCGTGATCATCATGGCCATCGCTGCTGCCGCCTATGTGCTTTACGCATATTGGGGGCCAATCAAGGGCTTCTTTATCAGTCTTTGGGACAGCATCACCCAAAAATTCTCTGGCACATGGGAAACGATCAAAACCATTTTGTCCTTCACCCCGCTTGGCCTGATCGTCAGCAATTGGGGCGGGATCATGGATTTCTTCTCAAACCTTTGGGATTCCATTCTGGGTGGTGCGAAGGCTACGTTCGATTGGATTGCCGAAAAGATGGGCTGGGTGACGGGCCTGTTTGGCGACAACGAAACCGAATTGAACGTCAACAATAACGGACCATCGACCAGCACCACAGGCGGCGCGATCGGCAGGGCAGCTTCAAGGCCCGTTCGAACCATGGCTGTGGCGCCAATGGCCGCAGCAGTTGCCGCTGGACCGGCAGCAGCCGCATCGCCATCACAGGCCAGCGCACCGCTATCGCAGGACAGCTATCAGATCATCATCAATCCGCCTGCAGGCGCAGACGCCAACGCCATTGCCAAGGAAGTCGCCCGCCAGATCAAGGAAATCCAACTGCGCAACCAGTCGCGCATGCGTTCATCACTTGCTGACAGGACCAATTGATATGTTGCTTTCCTTTGGCCTGTTTGTTTTCAGGCTGCAAACCATCCCTTATGAAACGCTGAAACGGACCACCGAATATCGCTGGTCATCGGCCAACCGTTTTGGCAAGGCACCTGCCCATCAATTTCTTGGCCCGGGCGAGGACGAGCTGACCATTGATGGCAAACTGATGCCCGAACTGACTGGCGGGCCGGTTCACCTCGAAAAGCTGCGCGAGATGGGCAGTTCTGGCAAGGCATGGATCCTCACAGCCGGGAATGGTGATGTCCTGGGAAAATGGTTTATCACCAAAATTGACGACAATCGGTCGCATTTTGTGTCGAACGGCCTTGCCCGAAAGATCGAATTCACCATCACGCTGAAGCGTTACGGCAACGACGACAACGCGCAGCTTGGCAACCTGATGGACAGCAAAGCATGATCCCCGCTTATCAGATTATTGCAGACAGCATTGATGTCACCGCCGCGATGGAAAAATACATGACCACCCTGCGCGTGATCGACAAACCCGGCGTCGAGGCCGACCAATGCGAGATCGAGCTGTTTGACCCGGACGGATCCTTAAACCTGCCAAAACGTGGCGTAAAGCTGCAGGTTTTCATGGGCTGGAAAGGTGACCTGCGCGAGATGGGAACATTCATTGTCGATCAGGTTTCGGAATCCGGCCCCCCAGACAAAATCACGGTTTCAGGGTGTAGTGCTGATTTCCAAGGCCCATTCAAAATCCAGCGCGAGGAATCCTATAGCGGCAAAACCCTTGGCCAGATACTGACCACCATCGCCAAGCGGTATGACCTGATCCCAGCGATAGAGGACGGGCTTGCCGCGATCAAGATTGAACATATTGACCAGACCAACGAAAGCGATCCCAATTTTCTGACCCGACTTGGAAAGGATTATGACGCCATCGCAACCATCAAGGCGGGCCGACTTCTGTTTACACCAGTCGGCTTTGACAAGACCATAAGCGGCCTCTCACTACCCACGGCATCAATCAGCCGGGGCGACGATGACACTTATCGTTTTCAGATTGCCGACCGGGAAGGAAGTTTCACAGGCGTTCGGGCGAAATGGCGTGATCATAATGGCAATGCCACGCGTCATTCCACAGCCGGTACCGGCGATAATTGGAAGACATTAAAGCGCGATTATCCCAACGCAGCGACAGCCTTTCACGCCGCACGGGCGGAATGGTCCCGCATGCAGCGCGGTCAAAAAACCATCAGCTTGGATTTGGCGAACGCAAACACGGCCATTCATGCCTGCCAACCGTTGCTGTTGTCTGGATGGCGGTCTGAAATTGTAGAAACGAAATGGGTGACCGGCGAGGTCACCCACGAAAAGTCAGAACGCGGATTTAAAACATCATTTGATGCCGAAGAACGTTTTGCTACCTGAGACGTCCCTCTTCAGAAACAACATGAAGCAGCTTTAATGCGATGCTCGTTGGCTCATCCTGCTCGGGACCAATCCCACCCCGAATTTTGGAATTTGTGAGACGATCCACCAACCCTAGAAACATCATTGCGTCCCTTGCTTCGACCAGTCCATCGCCCGCCGAGTAAACAACCATCGCAAATTCGTCGAGGTCGTCCAAATATACCCGATCAATAATCATGCAGCAGCGCTTTAGCTCTGAAATAGTGAGCTCTCTACGTGCCGCAGCAGCGTAGATCATGCCGAGGTACGTGGCCTTTCTTTGGTCATCAAGGTTAGCCAACGAACGCATAAGAATGTCACCGGCTCGATCAAGACCACCCTTCTGCTCTTCGAGTTTTTCGATGAATTTTTGCCATTCTTCGGGTTTTGCTTCTTCACCAGCCTCGATGAACCCCATGACAGAACGCTTGAACAATTCATTGGAAACATTGGATGGCAGCCGCACCAAGTACTCAAGAATTTTAACACCGGGTATGATTGCGGCGAAGCTGTCCTCAAGCATGGCATCTACGCCAGCTTCAGCTGAATCCTTTGCGATCTCAATGACGGTAGGGAGCTGAACCCCTCGCAATATAGATCGGGCAAAGGAATTACCCTTGCTGTCATCGTGCTTTGCCATCTCAAGTACTCTTCAAAATGAATAAATTTCCCTCTGGTCATGACCAAAGAACATGCCAAATTATAAAAATAATTGCAGCGAATGCGATAGCCCTATAGGGAGTGCGCCTAGTTTTATTGGGTTTGGATTTGCGAATTAGGGACACTGCCCGAGCCCAGGACTCCTGCCCTTGCTGGGTTTCGAAGATATTCTGCTGTCTCATTTAACTACCATAAATAAACACCGACCTCCGTACGGAGCGGGGCTGGACGGCTACGGGAAGCCATCAAGTCTGGTAGTGCAACGTCCCTTTGCACGAGGTTGGCGGGTGTCCCGACCCGCCAACTGCCCGTTGGTAAAAGAAACGAAAAAATGAGTTAAGCGTCAACTATAAAACACTTAATTTTCAATGATCTATACGAAATGAGGGACGCGCTACTCAAAGGGCTAGGCGCATCAAACCCATAAGTTCGGAAAGGTCTAGATTACCATGCTGATCGCGGACCTTGTCGGGCTCCGCCACCAAGGCATCATAAACAGCAAAGCACAATTGAGAACGGATCTGTGACTCAACCTTGCGCTTCTGCACCACCATAAAATCATCGACTGCGACCATGATTTCCGCCATGAGCTGGCGGTCAAAGTCAGGAAATGAAAACAGATCGTTGGGTGTAAGCTCAAGCGCCGCACATAACCGAAGCAATGACGAAAAGTCCGGTTCGCGACGATCACTTTCATAACCGTACAGGGTTTGCGCGCTGGCAAGACCAGCCGCCTTTGCGACCGCAGCCCCGGACATACCAAGGGCCTCGCGCGCATCGCGCAATTTTTTTCCTATGTTCGGATTGCCCTGCAAATCCCAGTTATCCTCTCTTTTTTCCCACATAACCCTACCTCGCCCCACCTGACCACCAACAAAACGCGATTGATTTAATTATTCATTTTGAATAACAATGCGGGATAGATTTACACCATCAGGGGGTGAAATGCCGTGTCTATCGACCAGAACATCGGACAGGAAAACTTCAAAGAGACGCACGGGGCCATCATGCGAAGGCATGTTGGGGATGCCCGACGCGGCGATAATGGCCTGCGTATTTCACTTACCGATCTGGCGGACCAAACACCTTTTATCGCTCGCACAGTGAAGTCATGGAGAACAGCCGCCACCTGTCCGAATTTGTCGGACTGGATGCACCTCGCCCGCATCCTTGGCCCGCACTATGTCAACGATTGCTTGCGCCACGCGGGATACGGCAACGCCACCCCTTTGCAATTTTCAACATCAGTTCAGGTCACCGGCAACCACGCGCAATACGAACTGGCACAGCGCATGGCGTCCCTATCTGAAGCTATGCTTGACGGTCACATCGACCGCATTGAACGCAGTCAGTTGATCCCTGAATTCCAACAGCTTGTCTCAAATCTCAACCTGTTTATCTGGGCACTTCAACAATCAGGAAGTTCCGCGCCGGGGGGCGCTCCCGTCTCAACTGCAAAGGACTAAACCCATGGGCCACCCCCACCAGACCGGAACAATCTGCCCGCACTGCGCAGCGCGCTGTCGCACAGTTAAAACACGCCAAATCACCGAGACATACCGCGAAGTGACCTATTCCTGCGTCAATCAGGATTGCGGGCACATCTTCGTTGCCGAACTGAATGCAGTGCGGACCCTAAGTCCAAGCCTAATACCCAACCCGGAAATCAAGTTACCGGGTGGCGTACAGCCCACTTAAATCATTCCATCAGGGGGACATTTTGGATTTCGCGATGCAAAATCTTATCGCTCAAAAAGGCTACAACATACCAGCAGGCAGAGCAAAGGCATTACCTCTCAACAAGCAAGCGCAAATGCTCGTCACGCTCAACCTTGAGATTTTCCAAGCCTTGCTCCATCTCTTGGATGAGAGTTCGCAGAAGCTGCCGCGTGTTCTCAACTGCAACGCTGTGTATATTTGGCGTCAATATCCCGAACTTAATCCCTTGAATAGTTTTGGCAGCTCCCGTTACAGCTCCCGCCATTATCCGAAGGCTCTCGGGCAAGCGATACTGATTAGAGACTATTTTGAGCAACTTGTAACTTGGCATAACTGCCTCAACCATCCCCAGGTAGTTGTTTGCAGCAGCTGCTGCCCTCGGATCATCTGGGCGCACATTCCAGTTAGCGGCCACAACCAACTCCCGTACTCTGGGAATATCAATCTCATATTGACGGATCAACGCATCAACATCGATCAGCTGGCTCTCGGCAAATGCCCTCCGTCCTTCTCTTATTTGGATACGCGAAACAGCTACGACGGACACACCGCCAGCAAGCCCAAAAAGACCAGCAGAAAGCGCCTCCCATTCGAGGGAACGCACTGCATTACAAAGACCCGAAGCACAACCACTGACTATAGAACGGCCCCATACACCGATAACGACCACACACACCGCGACGAAAATGGTCAAATAAACAAGCGCCCAGCTTCGCAAGTGATTTCGAATTTCACTAAACTTGACTTTTTTGCCAACCATTTCTCGGACCTCGCAAACTTTGATCACTTAAAACGTTTGAAGCAACTACACATCAACGAAAAGAACTACTTCGTTCGATCCGAGCGTGAACAGCTATTTGCAATGCTGAACAAGCTCTTTCAGAAGCTCCTCCAGCACCCCCAGACCTTTATCAAGTTGAATCAACAATTCTGCATTCTTTCTATACTTTCCATTCTCAACCTCATTCAACGCCTCCCCAGAACGAGCAACTTTATCTATATCTCGAGAAAGCCCGTCGATCCTTCTTTCCATCGACTCTCGGTGCCACTCAATTTTCCACAAAAGCCCCAATGCCTTTTTAGGCAAGTCGGGATGCGCAGTAATTTTATCCAAACGCCTCCACAACCTTTCCAGATTATCTTGCGCAAAACCGAGGCCTGTACTTACATATTTGGCGGAAGCCTTAAGCTCTCTATCAGTAAGTTGTTCCCAGCGATCAAGGTAGCCCTCAAGCATGGCAATTCGCCCACCGAAACCAGAGCCACGCTTTTTAAGAGTTCCATCTTCCGCCATCTCCGGCCTGCCATAACGAACGCTTGCCAGATTAGCGACCGCTCCCGTGCATATCATGCGCAGATGCCCCTTCTGCCTCTTTCTGGAATCCCTTATATCCGCGGTCCGTTGAACGACAAACAACCCGAAGGCAGCCACACCGGCAGTAACACCACCCAAAAACGATCCCCAGTCAAAGCTGAGGCCCTCAGGAAACCATTCAATCATTCTGCGATATCCTGCAACGTCCGTCATAAAAATCGGTGTGAAAACGCCACCCATTATGGTGCCGCAAAGCAACAGTATGAATATGTCATTCCATTTCACGTCGAATCCCCCAAACCTTGTTCGCGTATTTTTAATTTAGTTTTAAGCAGCGGCTGCACCAAGGGCAATAGGTTTGAAAAACCAAAAGCCCACGCTAGAAATAGCGCGGGCTCCACGAACAGTCGGTATGGGGTTTTATTAGGCCGGCATGCGGCGCTTTACTTCTTGCTCCGCCAATTCATTGAAAAAAGCGGAACGGTTGGTGGTAATTCTGTCGATCGCATCCAGCAGATAGGAATCGATCGTTATGTTTGTTCTGACCATATGTCCCGGCATTTTAGCCGGAACCAGAAGTTTGCCTACAACAGCGTCGATATCTTCGGGGTCAGCAACGGAATTCTCGAACGGTGTGGGTTCTGGAATATCCATTTTTTCGGCGCGCATCGTATCCAGATAGGCCGGAAGCACTTCGCGAGCATTGTTGTAAGCTTCATCGAAAGTCGAAGCAGCAGACATGCAACCCGGCAAATCCGGAAAGACAACAGTATAACCATCGCTGTCTTTGAGGATGAACGCGGCGTAGTTGCGTTCCATGTCGTATTTCCCTTTGATCAAATGTGTCTTCAGTGGTGCTACACATTACTAATGAGTGTTTTTAAGAGTCGGAAAGAGAGGAGACTAAGCCCCTCTCTCCCTCCATTTGCAAGGCATCCACTACAAAAGTGGTACCCCAGAGAGCTTCTCCAACTTTTGCACATAACGGATTGGATTATCCTTACGGGGATGCACCACTGTTACCAAGTTTGGATTACCCTTTTTCTTAAAATGCCAGTGTCTTCCATTCACCCTGACAAGTTCAAATTCCGCCCCCTGAATAAGGGAGATTATCTGTCTACTAGGAATAGTCATTTTTATCTCAATCGTGGTTTGGTTGCGGCTTCGTTCACGTTCTCCGCAGTCAAACCTCGATCCGCTATATGTTTCTTATTAGCGGCCAAACCTCAACTAAAGTCAACAGAAAATGTGTATATTGCACACTCCCCTGTCTTGACCCCCACCTGCAACAGGCGTATGGTCCAACTTATCGGCGGAAATAACCCGCCGTGGGGGCGTCGAAACCCTCTGTTCCTGACGGTAAGCCGTCACGTTAGTTGCGGCTATTTTTGTGCCCGGAATCCGGGTGCACGATCTCGCTTAGGGCGGGAGGGCGGTGAATATAACACCCTTCGGGGGAATAAACCCGCCTGCCTCAGGACAGGTTTCGAACCTCCCGCCACCAGTGCGGTCGTCGAAAGCCTCTCTGGTGGTGTTGTGAAACGCTATCCTGAGGGCTTTAACATGACCGACAAACTCATTTCCTTTGACCAGATCGAAACCACCGAACAGGCTGCCATGCTGCTTAATCAGCTGTATGATGGGCTAGAAGGCATCGCACTTCTGATTGAAGCCGGACACAAGGAACAGGCCGCTTCGATCGCCCGCATGGGCATGACCGCCTGCCTCATGGTCACTCCCCCACTTGAAGAAGCCATCGCTGCTCTGGACGAACAGATCGACACCAACCCCCGCCTGCCCATCGCATGGCCGGAAAAGGGGGAATAAAACATGCAGCGCGCCCCTCACCAACTGACGGACATGGCCTTTATCTGGGCGAGCTTCAGTGCCGCAGAAACCCTGCTGCACGGGCTTTCCCGTAAAAGCAGCATGGCAGCTGATCACGCAGACCTTTTGATCGACTTCATCCATTTGGGCGACATTGGCTTGTCGCCCGACCACTTCATCAACAAGACCATCGACCTGCAGCCTTGGTTGCTGCCCTACAAGGCCGACGCGGTTGCCCTTGTAAACCGCCATCAGACTGAGCGGGGACAACCATGCGCGAAATGACCGATGACGTGCGACTTGAAGTCGTTTCTCGCTTAAAGACCGATTATGGTTTCAAACCTGTGCAGGATTGGCTGCGCCAAGGGCAATGCCCATCCTGCAATCGCCGGGAAATGTTCACCAAATCGACCAACCCATGGGTAATCAAATGTGGCCGCGAGAACAAATGCGGCCACACAGCAAATGTCAAAGACCTTTACCCGGATGCCTTTGGCAAGTTCAATGAACGCTATCCGGCCACGACCGAGTATCCGAACCGCACCGCTGATCGCTATATGGATTTTGTGCGCGGCCTTGATCCAAAGAAAACAAAGGGCTGGTATAGACAGGGCGAGTTCAATCACAGTTGGGGCGACAGGAAAACCGCCACGGTGGTTTTTGACATTAGCCGCGGCGAAAACATCTTTATGGAACGGTTGATTGAAACCGTTCGCATTACAGATCCCAAAACAAAGAAGGTTGATGATCGCCGTGCGAACTTTGGCAGCGTCCCATACAAGGGTCGCTGGTGGACACCTCCAGGACAGAAACTGAAAGACGGGGACGAACTTTGGATCGTCGAGGGCTGCATTGATGCCGCGACCCTCGCAGTCAATGGCTGCAAGGCCGCTGCGATACTGTCGGCTTATAACCTTCCCGATATTGAACTGGACAAGCTGAAATCCAAGAACATCACCCTGATCTGGGCGATGGATAATGATCGTGCCGGCAGACGCCACATTCGCAAATGTGTCAGCCATATTGATAAGAACAGCACGACGCTGATCAACAAGGCCGCACTGATCCCGCAGAAAGATGGAAAAAAGGTCGATTGGAACGATGCCCACCTTGCAAATAAGCTGACCGAAAAGGATATGTCGCGCTATCGGTTCCATGGTGATTTGCTTCTGGCAAAGTCACCTATGGACAAGGCATTGCGGACTTGGGAACGTTATAAAAGCCGCAATTTTGCGGTTGAGTTTGAAACCCGGACCTATTGGTTCACGGTCGTGGCGGAAATCTATAACGCCATGATGACGCAACAGGCCGATAACGGTGTCACCGGGATCGATGCAGAACGCAAGGCCGTCTATAAGGCCGCCCGGCTTGAGGAAATCGCCAACTGCAATTTCAAGTTCCTGTATTTCCAACAGGACAAGCAGACCGACGAAAGCTGGTATTACACCCGCATTGAATTCCCGCATGGCCGACACACGATCAAAAACACCTTTTCCGGTGGTCAGGTCGCGACCGCCAGCGAATTTAAAAAGCGTCTTTTATCGATCGCGCCCGGTGCGCTTTACACCGGCAATTCTGTTCAGCTGAACTGGCTGGTGAAGCACTATCTCGACAACATCAAGATTGTCGAGACGACCGACTTCATTGGCTATTCAAAGGAACATGGCGTTTATGTTTTCAATGACCGTGCGGTATCGGCTGGCAAGGTTATTGAAATCAATGACGAAGACTTTTTCGAGGTTGGGAAAACCTCAATCAAGTCGCTCAACCAATCTCTAAACCTGCATATTGGCGATGCCACCGACTACAACGATAAATGGGCGGATATGGTTTATTCGGCCTATGGCGCCAAGGGCCTAATCGCGACAGCGTTCTTTATGGGCAGCCTGTTTGCCGAACAGATCCGCGAAAAGCAGAAGTCGTTCCCCTTCCTTGAAATCGTCGGTGAAGCCGGGGCCGGTAAATCAACCCTGATCGAATTTCTATGGAAACTGGTCGGCAGGTCAGATTACGAGGGCTTTGACCCGAACAAATCAACCCTTGCCGCCCGCGCGCGTATCTTTTCACAGGTTTCAAACCTTCCAATCTGCCTAATCGAAAGCGACCGCGAAGACAGTGCGAAGGCCCGCCAGTTTGATTGGGACGAACTCAAAACCGCCTATAACGGTCGTGCCAGCCGTGCCCGTGGCGTAAAAAACGGCGGCAACGAAACCAGTGAACCACCTTTCCGGGGCTCGGTCGTGATCAGCCAGAATGCCGCTGTGAACGCGTCTGAAGCCATCATGCAGCGCATCATTCACACGACCTTTGACACAAGCGGCCACACTCCGGCCTCCAAGGGCGCTGCAGACGCGCTTTCTGCAATACCTGTCGAACATGTCAGTTTCTTCCTGATCAAAGCTGTGACCCGCGAAAAACAGGTTTTGGATATGGTGTTTGATCGCACTTCTGCGTGGGAAGTGGAACTGATGCGGTTCCCTGACATCCGGTCAAACCGTATCGCCAAAAACCATGCGCAGTTGATGGCCTTGGTCGAAGCCTTGGCAGAACTGACAAACATGCCAAAGTCATGGAAAGACGACACGCTTGAAGAATTGAAACTCGCAGCGATCAACCGCCAAAGGGCGATCTCTGCTGATCATCCGATCATCGAGGAATTCTGGGAAGCATACGATTTCCTTGGCGATGCCAAGTTGAACCATTCGCTCAATATCGAAAACACCATCGCGATCAACCTCAACCACATGCAGTCGGTTGCCGCCCACCACAACCAGATGCTGCCCCCACTGCAAGACCTAAAGAAAATCCTGAAGTCCTCAAAAACCCGGCGCTTCCGCGAGATCAAGGCCGTCCGCAGCCACAACGGAGCGTGGGCCAAGGACAACAAAACGGTGAAATGCTGGATTTTCAGCAGGGAGGGCAAGTGATGGAAAAAATAATGTCGGCTGTAACCACTCTACCTTGTGTACTTCCGAAGCATGTCGAGGAACGCTACTACATTAACCCTCACATTGTTCAGCAATTCTGGCCTCGGCTCCCCCATATAGGCAACTGCATACAACCCGGTAAAAGCTTTTCGCTTAATCTCCACATTAACGCTTGTTGCCAAAATCGGTGGAAATTCTCCCATTCCCTTAGCCGCCAATTTAGCAACATCAGTGATTGGGCCTATTGTACCTTCTCTATATTCTCTCAAAAATTTCGTTCCGAATTCTGTATTTTGGTCAGTCATACTGATGAACACCTCAACATGAGCTTGCTGACTCAAATAAGCTGCGGCCTCAACCTCCAGAGAATGTCGAAACGGTTGAGTTGCCCCACGATATGCCATAAGCCCCCCCAAAAGGGCCATAACGCCAGTCAACAAAACTTCCCATTGAACTCGATATGGATCCTCAGTGCCAAGACTGAACCCATAATCATGGGCGTCAGTATAGCCACCAGCCCAACCGATTGCGACAAGGCCAACGAGGCCAATAGCAATGGCAACCGCCATTATGTTGTTTTTCATGCCCTACCCCACAGTTTCGAACAATTTAACGCAACTTCTAGCTGCCGGGAAGGAGATCGCCATGTTTAAATGTCCAATATCAACACCCTGTCCATTAGCAATAGATCAAAACGCGGTCGAGGTTGACCGGGGAACTTGCCCGCGCTGCCGACGCACTTTTCACAGCGCAAGCGCCCAGCAGGAATTACCGCCAACCCTTTTGGAACTGGCGATCATCGATGCCAATAACAGGGAGGCCAAAGGACATGGATGAACTTATCAAAGACGCCCAACATGCGATCAACGCACTGACCAGCGAGACGCAGACTTTGCATAGTCAGATTTTTGAGCTTCGCCGTGACATCAAGGCATTCCCGAACACTAGCATTCCGACGTCAAATGAGTTTATGCAACTCACTCGGTCGCAACAAATCGATATTGCAAAGCGCCGCGCACAAGCGGAAGAAATGCGCCAACGCCTGCAAGTTACGTCCAAACGCCTTGAGTTTGCAAAACAGGAAATTGCTCATTGGAACAACCGGATTTTCTGGGAAGGTCAACCGATTCCTGATGAGCTGCCAGAATTTGCTTTGAGCGTTCGCCAGCCACGGGGGCATCGGATCCTGTTTGAAGGCAAGGACATCGAGAACCGCGACCGGCGCACAAAGATACGTGGCACCATCCTTTTGCATTCGGCCCTTACCATCGAGGATGAAGGAAAGGAACTGGCCGACCGGTTGCGCCTTCCTGTGGGCGGCATTATTGGGCTGGTTGATATTGTGGATTGTGTGACAAAATCCGATAGCAGATGGTTCTTTGGGCCGGTCGGTTACAAGCTGGCCAACCCACGCCCGATGCCGTTTGTTCCGTGCCGTGGCATGCCGGGTTTCTTCCGCCCAAAAGTTGATTGGGATTCCGTGAGGGCTGCGAGATGAGCAAGCGGGTGACGGTGACAGAGACGGAATTGAAAAGGGCACTCAAGGCCGCGATAGATCGTGGCCTGACTGTCTCTGAAATCATCATGACCGCCGACTGCGTGCGCCTCAAAATCGGATCAGTTGACGAAACAGAACTTCAGGAAGAAACTAGTGGACCATTGGCTTGGCCGGAGCAGGACGATTGAAGATCAAATTAGCGGGACTTTGGGCTGAGAAATTGCCTTCGGGGCAAGTGCGCTATCGTGTGCGCGTCGAGGGAAATCCATCCAGGAAGATCCGCTTGCACGTTTCGCCGGACCATCCGAACTTTATGGAACACTATCGCGCCGCCCGTGCTGGCATTGAATTGCCACCTGAAAGCGATGCTGTGGACCGCACCGTGCGACATTCACTGACTTGGCTCGTGAATGGCTACCTTGCCCATCTGACCGACATGGTAAAAACGGATCAAGCCTCGCCTCTGACATTAAACCAACGCGAAAGCCTGTTGCGCGAAATGCTGTCAATGAAGACAGATAAAGGCGAGAGTTATGGCGATTTTTCCATGCAAATGCCCACCAGCCGCATGCTATCCATCCGAAATGGCCTAATGAAAACTCCCGGAAAGTCGGCCAACATGGTTAAGGCCATTCGCGGCCTTTATAAATGGGCCTTCGAAGCTGGCCACCTCGAAACCAATATTGCACGAGACATTTCCAAACCCCGGATGACCAGCAAAGGTGCCATTGCTTGGACCGTAGATGATTTGCGGAATTACCGGACGACGCACGTCCCCGGAACCGCTGCCCATCTTTGCCTGACATTATTCATGTTTACAGCCTGCAGGATCAGTGACGCATACCGCCTCGGTCGCGGAAATGAAGTTCTGATCGACGGTGAACCATGGCTTGCTTGGCAGCCAAAGAAAAAGGGATCTGCCTTTGTCGAAATCCCGATGCTGCCGCCTTTACTGAAGGCAACCCGACGAATGACCGTGATCGGGGAAAGCTACCTAATGACTGAGTACGGTCGCCCCTATCAATCAGCAGAAGGTCTGCGCAACCGCTTTAAGAAATGGTGTGTTGATGCCGGTCTGGGCCACCTGTCAAGTCACGGGATCAGGAAGGCCGCAGGCACACTGCTTGCCGAGGAAGGATGCACGACTTACGAGATCATGAGCATCCACGGCCACAGCGAAGCCAAGACGTCTGAAATCTACACAAAGGCGGCCAGCCGAAAGAAGCTGGCTCAGACCGCCATGCGCAAATTAGAAGGCATGGAATGGTAAAAGTGCCCCACGACGTATGTTTTCGTGGGGCACTTTTCCAATAAACCATTGATAAACAACGATTATTTTTATGGATGGTAGGCCCGGAGGGACTTGAACCCCCAACCAGACCGTTATGAG
>TARA_R110000822_G_scaffold72574_6_pt1 | contig 68973 bp, 60 predicted proteins | sample TARA_R110000822 | Tara Oceans TARA_R110000822 (sample SAMEA4397666) | marine metagenome | biome: Polar Biome; feature: [SRF] surface water layer (ENVO:00010504); material: water (ENVO:00002006), including particulate matter (ENVO:01000060) such as... | depth 5 m | reverse complement strand
CTGCTCCTGCGTTGTTCTAATGACTCACACCCCTGTGAGAACCTTATCAAAACACTTGTAAGCGCTGAAGTGGGAACAAACTTAATAGGTTTGGTGCTAATTATGTTTTTGAGCAGGTAGATGATTTTTAGTCGTTTCTTGATTTTTTTTGTGCTAGCGTAAGACTAAGTTTGAATGGATTCCCACTACGGATACACTATGACAAAAGCTTTACAAGCCTGTTATGTAACTTTAATCATACTCTTGTTAAGTTTTCCTCTAACAACACTGGCGGATAAGCACGTAAATTTCATCGACATGGATCATGAGATCTATCTTGAGCCATGGTTGTCCTACCAAAAATTGATTGGTTTGCAGTTAGAAGCTAAATCTTACGATGAGTTGCATTACTTATGGTGGTTATTACGTAAAGCTCAAGCCGAAAATTTAATTTACTTTTATGATGATTTTAGCCGCTCAGTTAAGCAGGCTAACAATTTAGTGACCACAAGTACTCCTTTAGCTATTCAAGCGCGTCTAAGTTTATTTCAAGGTCTTATTGAGCGACGACAAGGAGATTATAATCGTTCTCAAGAATCACTTGCTAAAGCCTTAATACAAGCTAAGGAAGCTCAGTTAAGTAGTTTATATGTTTATGGAAAACAAGAGCTTGCCTATACAAAAACCCTGACAGAGCTATTTGAGACTTCCTTAATTGATATCCAAGAAGCTTATGTTGAAGCCTTCGCGTTGAAAGATCAGTTTTTAATCGCCTCAATAAATGAAACCTATGGTGCTATTTATGGTTATTTACAGGACTATAAAAAGTCAATTGAGTATTATCAAAGAGCACTTGAGGCTTATCAAAACTTGCAATATCCAGCACATATAGCAGAGGCTATTTATGGCTTGGCATCAACGTATCGTTACTGGGGGAAATATCAATTAGCCATAGAGTATTTTGAAAAATATCAACAGCAGATTGCTTATACTCCTAACTCAAATATTAGTTTCTTTTCTGCTTATGGCATAGGTATGACGTTGGCAGAGCAAGGTGACTGTCTTGCTGCTATTAACGTTATAGATAAGGCCTTGACCTTAAAAGGTATTGTTGACTACAACGCGGAGTTATATAAACGTAAAGCGAGTTGCTTAATTACCCTAGGCCGCTTTGAAGAAGCGGAAAAGGCACTTGATAGCGCGGCTCTAATTTTTGCTGATATTCCTGAACTTATAGGAACAAACTGGCAACTAGAAGTGCTAAAAATATCAGCTGAATTAACCCATGCTCGCGGCGAGTATGATATTGGTTATAGTATGCTTGAGCAGTATTATCGCCAGTACACTGAGCTATTATTAAAAAACTCCTCGAAAAGGTTGCTAAAAGTAAGAGCTAGCTTGGAAGTTGAGCGCCAAAAAATTGCGCAAGCATTGACAGCAGAACACCTACAAGTAGAATCACTCGAGCTAGAAAAGCAGCAAAGTAACACAACTCAAGATATTTATTTTACCGTTTTTATTACTTGCGGCAGCTTAATTGTGCTGATTGTAATTATTGCACAATACCGTAGTAATAGAAAAATGCACTTATTAACGATAAAGGATCCCTTATCTGGTTTGTTTAATCGTCGTTATATTTTTGATTATCTAGATAAGGCGGCACTAGCCGATGCATCAGAAAAAATCCAAATGTCGATTATTTTAATCGATATTGATGATTTCAAAAAAATAAATGATAAATATGGCCATCCTGTTGGTGATGATGTTATTTGTCAGGTGGCAGAAATCGGTAGTGAAATTTTTCGTCAGGATGATATTTTCGGCCGTATTGGCGGTGAAGAGTTTATGTGTATTCTACCCCGAACAGACGTTACCACTGCAAAGAAAATTGCGGAACGTTTTTTATCTGCAATTAACCAGTCTACAGTGGTCAAAGGTCATCAAGATAACGTAACTGTTAGTATTGGCATCGCGACGCTATCAGCACAATGTCGTGATATTAATCAACTCTATATCAATGCTGATCAAGCACTATATCAAGCCAAGCACTTCGGTAAAAATCAAATTAAAATTTTTTAATCCTAAATGCTCTTAGTTGCGTATATAGACAAATAGATAAATTTTGCTTAATCGCTTAATAAATTAATCCTATGACAGTAACTAGAAATTAATAATCAAGATACAAGGTCTGTTATTATTCAGCATTACACCCAAGATAAAAATTCAAGCACGTGCTTATTATGACTAGTTTTACTCAGCTCGAAATCACTGTAATTTCTCAGTTGCAAGATTACATTCATCAGCGAGGATTTCGGGCATTAATTCACTTTGAATTAGAAGGTTGTTATCAAATACCACTAGGTAAACGTATAGATTATAAAAAGGTCAACCAGAAATTACTAAGCCTTGGTGTTGATGGTGAAGTCGTTGCAGAGTATTGGAGTAACCAGTGGGAGTATGTTTCACTTTTTAATGGTCAAAGTCCATTAAAAGAAGCGCATAACCTCAAGCAAGCGCTGTACTTATTACCTAAAATTTTTGCCACCCAGGGGGTGACAAATACTTTGATCAAACCCGTAGTTTGGGCTGGCGATTACGGTAAGTTAGCCTTAGGGTGCGAAAATGTTTTTAGTGCCGATAACCGTGCTGTTCATATACCTAATGCGGTGCAAATCAACGTTAGCGTGCAAGATCTAGCAGGGAATAATTTACTGGTTGCTGGTGATTTTGCTGAACGGTTGCAGCAAGCTTTATTGCAGACAAGTTTGGCGTGCTGCTTACTATATTTACCTGAAGAAGAGGCTTTTGAGCGTTTACTGTTAAAATCAAAATATGGTTTGGCAGATGAATTATGCTCACCTGTAGATATTTCTGGTGGTCATCAAGGCAGTATTGCACTTTATCGAGATATCGGTAAGCACAATCAAAAAATGGGTATGGAGCCAGTGATTTATGATGATAAAAATAATGTTATCGTCAGTCATGAGAATTGGCATAAAACAGCGCGTATAGAACACAGGCTTGGCGCATCGAGTGAGCATTATAATCCTTACTTGAATGTTATTTATACTTTATTAAATGTCATTGACACTATTGATGAGATAAAACATGACCAGCCATCAGCGCAGGAGCTAAGTAACCAATTGCCTCGCTCGCTCTATGATCAGCAAACTGAACAGGGGGCAATAACATTGTTTGCTAATAATAACTGGTTCAGCGAAAGCATAGATAGAACTCTGAACAGGGTACAAACTGATACTGACATGGCAGCAGAATTAAGCATTGGCCAACAAGTAAAACAAAATTATTTAACACAATTTCAACAGCCTAGTATTATTATTTAATACAGCTAAAGTTGAAATGAAATTCAGATCACAATAATAGCTAGTGAAAAGTAGATGATAAAGCAATTAAATACGCCAACACTTGATGGCAACTCGGTAGCAGAAAAGCGACAAGAGCTCATCGCATATTTTAAAAATACGTGGTCGACTTATCAGTCCTTATTTTCCTTGATTAACCACGACGATGCTTATTTTCTCCGTCCTGAGCCTTTACGGCACCCGTTGGTGTTTTACTTTGGCCATACTGCAACCTTTTATGTCAATAAACTTATTCTTGGTAAATATATCAAGCAACGCATTAACAGTAGGTTAGAAGCTATTTGTGCCGTTGGTGTTGATGAAATGAGCTGGGATGATCTTGATAGTGAGCATTATGACTGGCCCAGTGTTGATGAGGTGCGTGATTACCGACAAGAAGTTTATCACTTAGTATTAAGCTTGATTGAAACTATGGAGTTGAGTTTACCGATAACGCAAGACTCACTAGCTTGGATTATTTTAATGGGTTGTGAACACGAACGGATTCACCTTGAAACCTCATCAGTTATCATGCGCATGCTACCGCTGAACTTGTTAAGTGCCGATGAACAATGGCAACCTTGTTTACAGTCAACCGCTGCGCCTGAAAATGCATTAGTACCAGTAAGAGCACGTAACTTAACATTAGGTAAAAAGCCTCAAGATAATACCTATGGTTGGGATAATGAATATGGCCAGCAGGTAGTTGACATCGATGATTTTAGTGCTGCTAAATATTTAGTCTCGAATCAAGAGTATCTTGGCTTTGTCGAGGCTGGTGGTTATCAGTTAACAGAGTTTTGGTGTCAAGAAGGACAAGCATGGTTAGCGTTTACCAAAGCGGCTATGCCTAAATTTTGGCGTCAACATGACGGTAAATACTATCAGCGAAATTTACTCCACGAAATGCCATTACCGTTAGATTGGCCAGTAGAAGTAAATTGCTTGGAAGCTAAGGCATTTTGTCAATGGCGACAAGCGAGTACAACTGGCTTTATCCGCTTACCTACCGAAGCTGAATGGTACTGTCTTCGCGATCATGTCAGTGGTGATCAACACCAATGGCCAGAAGTGCCAGGTAATATTGATTTAGCCTATAATGCGTCATCATGTCCGGTAAATCGTCATCAGCAAGGTGATTTTTTTGATGTTATCGGTAATGTTTGGCAGTGGACTGAGTCAGCGATTGATGGTTTTGAAGGTTTTAGCGTCCATCCATTGTACGATGATTTTTCTACGCCGACCTTTGATGGTAAACATAACTTGATCAAAGGTGGCTCTTGGATCTCAACTGGAAATGAAACCTTAGCGGCTTCGCGCTACGCTTTTCGTCGACATTTTTATCAACATGCCGGCTTTAGATATATCGAGAGTAAAGACTCTGCATTGCCAGAGGTAGCGTTTAATAAGTTTGAAACTAGTCAAGATATTTGCCAACAACTTGCTTGCTACTTTGGTCAGGAGTTATTGGGTTATGAGAACTACGGACAGCAAATAGCAAAACAGGTGGTAAATTTAATTGTCAGCCAAGGTTTAATGACTGAACGTTTACTTAATTTAGGTTGCAGTGTTGGCCGAGTGGCATTTGAGCTTAGTCAGTATTTTCAACATATAGATGCTGTTGATTTTTCGGCTCGCACTATTCAACATGGTGTGCAATTACAAACGGGTGCTAGTGTGCGCTATACCAGCACCATTGAAGGTGAAATTTGTCAATACCATGAAGTTACATTGGCAGATTTCGTCGAACAAGTTAAGGGCGAGCGGATATTATTTAGCCAAGGCGATGGAGGTAATCTAAAACAGCACTTTAATCACTACGATGTGGTTTTAGTTCAGCATGCACTAGAGCAAAGCTATGATCCTAAACGTTTATTATCGAATGCGGTTAGTCGACTTAACCCGTCAGGCTTATTGATCGTTATTTCTGATTACTATTATCAAGCAAAGATAACAGAAAAAAGTAAATGGCTGAGCGGTATAAAAGTTAATGGTGAAAATTTATCTGGCTTTGATGCTTTGAACCAGCAACTTAGCAGCGATTTTGACTTGGTTAGTCAGCAAGAACTCTCTCGTGTATTAGCTGATTCAGTACGTAGCTTTAATTTATCACACTGCCAGCTTACGGCATGGCGAGCAAAATAGCTTATGCCGAAATATTTATTGCCCAAGCATATTGCTTATACTCGAGGTTTGGCAGATCACATCAAATTTAATTTCAGTGATTCGACTGCGCACGCTTTGACTTATGAGCAATTATGCGCATTCTCAGTGGATGAGCTGAATAGCATACTGCTAAGTTACTCTCCGGTACAAGGTGATGTATTGCTGCGCCAATTAATTATTAATTTTCATCAAGGGTTAAATTGTCATCGCCAAACACTTGAGGCTGATAATGCGGTAACTTTCTGTGGAGCACAAGAAGCATTGTCGGCGGTTTATCAAGCGTTGTTAGATGCTGATGATGAAATTATCGTACTGACACCGAGTTACCCATCTTTGGTTACTATGGCAAAAACCATGGGCGTGGTTGTTAAAGAAATAGCACTGTGTGCTGATAATCATTGGCAAGTTCATATTGAAGATTTTAGCCGCTTGATGACGGAAAAAACTCGTTTGATCGTCCTTAACTCACCACATAATCCAACCGGTAGCATTATTGATAGTGCATTGGCTGAGCAAGTATTACAACTGGCTGAGCAATATCAATGCTATTTATTGAGTGATGATGTATCCCAAGCCAGTAATTACCATGATTTAGCCTTGGCTCATCGCTATCTTGATTACTCAAAAAGTATCATTGTTGGTGTTATGTCAAAAAGCTTAGGCTTAGCCGGTGTGCGCATTGGTTGGGCAGTAACACCCGATGACACTTTACTGAATAGTTTACTGGCAATTAAAGCCATGAGCTCTATTTGTTGCTCAAAAATAGATGAAAATTTAGCCAGCATAGCACTACAATATAGCCATGAAATTATAGCGACTAACAATGTTATTATTCGCGATAATATTGCTTTGTTTTCTGCTTTTATCAACCGCTATAAGCAAGCATTCAGTTGGCATCCACCGCAAGCGGGCATATTAGCGTTAGTTGAAGTTAAAAATATTGCTTCTATGATGGCTTGGTCAAATAGGCTGGTAAAAAAAACCGGTATATTAGCCTTGCCAAGTGAGTTGTTCGGCTTGCAGGGAAATTATTTTCGTTTAGGTTTAGGACAAAAAAGCTTTGCTCAAACACTGGCGATATTCGAGCATTATGTTAATCAGCAGATAAAAAGTGAGTAAAGTAGCTTAAGCCAAACTGGGGTTAAGTATATTAAAGCACGTAGAAAAACATCATGAAAAAGTGACAAAGAGCGGCCATAAAAACAAATAAGTGCCAAATAGCATGGCTATATTGTTTATTCTTTCTGATATAAAAAATCGTCCCTAAACCATAAATAATACCGCCTAAGGCGAGTAAGAATATCCCCTCAGCAGCAAGCTTAACATTGAGCTTATCAATAAATATTAAAGAAATTAAGCCCAAGCCAAGATAGGTAGCTAATGACAATTTTTTATACTTATTGCCAAATTTAATTTTAAAAGCAATGCCTGACAGAGCAAGGCCCCAGATAATGCTCAATATTATATAGCCAACGTCATCAGCTAATGTAACTAGCATCAGTGGTGTGTATGTACCGGCAATTAATAAATAAATTGCGCAATGATCAAGTAGCTTAAATATTCTTTTGGCTTTGTCATGTAATAAAGCATGATAAAGGGTTGAAGCGCTAAACAGTAAAACTAAACTAGCGCCATAGATACTAAAACTGATCACTTTAGTGATATCAGCTTGTAACCAAGCTAAAGTAACTAAAAGCGTTAAGCCGGCAACACTAAGTAATGCTGCTAATCCGTGACTGATCGCATTGATAATTTCTTCTGCTAAGCCGTAGTCTTGAGTTTGCACCTTAAGATTCCTATTTCAGTGTACATGTGTACGCTGTTTATGGTAGCAAACTGTGCATTAGAATACTAGAGGTCTGACCTTTGTACTTTGGTAAGCTGACCTAGCAGGAGTCTAGGTCAATCAGTTTCTGTGAGTAAACTTTTGCAGCTATAGAATTGCTTTAGCAATGGCTTGCTGGGGAATAATAAAAGAAGTGTTGCATTGGGAATACGGTAGTGAATATTAGCCACTGAAGCTAATAGCTAGCCTTGATGATGGTTTATTCCTAAAGTAGAAATAATTTTTGCGTTTATAAAACGGTGAGATTTTACCGGATATAAACGCAAATAAGGGCACGCTAACTGTGTTTGTATGATTACAAGGCGAGATCAATAACCATTTCACGTAATTCATCTTTGGAGATCGAGTTATCATGATTTTTATCAAAACGATTAAAAATGGTTTCACACATACGAATGCCTTTGTCTTGCAATAAGCAGTCAATCAATTCTACGAATTCACTTCTATTGATTACGCCATCTTTGTCTTCATCAAAAACTTCAAATAGTTCATCAACCCACTGATTTAATTCCATCAGTTATCCTCTTTTTGGCGAAATATATCTACTGCTGACTTTATCGTTATTTGCAGCATATGTGAATGATTAATTATGTTATTTGGCGTAAATATAGCTTTTTACAGCCTAACACGAGTTTTTTGCTAGCTAAGGCTTTAGTTAGCTGATATTTAACGGTATCAACACTGATGATAAAAGTAGCTATTCACCACTACATCATAGGCTTAGCAAGGTTAACTTTAACAAAAAAAGACTTAGTATAATTTATCAATAGCTTTCGTTATTTCAATTAGTTAGCTACTAAAACAAGTCGATTCTAAATAGTTTAAAAATAAATGTAATAAATTTGTAAATGTTGAGACTAAGCAATCAATGTTTTAAAAGGAGGATAAAATGAAAATAGCTTGGAAAAATTTATTTACCACGAGTTTATTTATTTCAGTAGCGGGGCTCAGCCATAGTAGCCTTGCTGAAAGTGCTTTAAATCAACAACTCACCTTAGAAAGTTGCCATGTAAAAGGCATTCGTCAACAAGTGCAGTGCGGCACTTTAGTCGTGCCAGAAAATTATGCAAAAGCCGATGGTGCAAAAATTAATATTAATTTTGTTGTATTACCGGCGATAGATAATAGCAAAGAAAAACAGCCGCTAATGTTTTTAGCTGGTGGGCCAGGTCAAGCTGCAACAGAGCTTTCTGGGCAAATCTATACCGGCTTTAACGAGATTAGAAAAACCCGTGATTTATTATTGATTGATCAGCGAGGCACGGGTAAATCGCATCCGTTACAATGCGAAGAACCGTTAGACATTGACCCCTACACCAGTATTCCTGAAGACTTTTCAGTAACAGATATCGAAGAATGCTTATCGCAACTTAGTGGTGACCTTAGCCAATATACCTCAGAAAACTCTATTCGAGATTTCGACGCAGTTCGTCAAGCTTTAGGTCACGAACAGGTGCATATCTATGGCGGCTCTTATGGTACACGTGCGGGCTTGGTTTATATGCGCATGTTTCCAACATCAATAAAAAGTGTCGTGCTTGATAGTGTTGGTCCTATTGAAGTACCTATTGGCTTATTTGGGAAAAGTGCAGAGCAATCTTTTGTTAAATTACTTAACAATTGTCAAAATGATGATAAGTGTGCCAAACAATATCCTGACTTGGCAAAAGAGTTTGCCAAGGTCAGTGCTAAGTTGTCACTTGCGCCTGTGACAGTAAACATTGCGCACCCCAGACTCGGTACTGATATTGAATTTACCATCAGTAAAGAAAAGTTTATCTCAACCATACAAATGCAATTGTATTCCATGCAAACACGTAGTTTGGTACCGCTGTTAATTCATCAGGCTTATTTAGGTGATTATAAGCCGTTGGCGGGGCTTATTGCTCAAGGCGAAGGTGGCATGGGTATCTATATTGGTTTGCACTTTAATATTGTTTGTAATGAAGATTTTCCTAAAATCACTGGTAGTATGAGAGCCGCAGATGCCGAAAATAACTTTGCGAAAGGCATGAGTTTAGACATGGTTGGTAAAGCTTGTGCTGCTTGGCCAAAGTATCAACCCAGTGCTAATTTTTATCAGACAGTAACGGCCGATATTCCAACACTGATCATGTCAGGTGCTTTAGATCCTGTTACGCCAGCAAGTAATGGCGAAAAATCCGATAAAAATTTACCGAATAGCCATCATATTATTGCTAAAAATAATGCTCATATTGTTGCTTCAACAACTTGTGGCATCAGCATTGTAAATGAATTTTTAGCGCTACAAACACCAAAAGATCTTGATGAATCGTGCTTAGCAGACATTCCTGATGAATCATTTATGCTGGGCTTAAATGGTGGAGCAGCACCGGTAACTACGCCAGTAAATGTAAAGGAATAGATAATGATTGAAGTTAATAATTTACATAAAAGTTTTGTCAGCAAGAAAAACACAGTTAAGGCCTTGGATGGCTTATCATTTACCGCAAAAGATGGCGAAATTACCGGCATATTAGGCCCAAACGGTGCCGGAAAAACCACTTGTTTACGCACACTCTATGGCTTACTACGTGCTGATGAAGGTTACGCCACTATTGACGGTATTAAAGTCACTGAAGAACCGATTAAAGCGAGAAAATTATTAGGTATTTTTCCTGATAAATTTGGCTTATACGAGCGGTTAACCGCTTATGAACAAATTGATTATTTTGCCAGTATTCATGGTATGAAAGGCGCCAATAAACATGCAGCTATTGAGCAAATTCTCAATGATCTTGAGATGACTGAGTTAGCGCATCGTAAAACAGTAGGTTTTTCTCAGGGGCAGCGCATGAAAGTGACACTAGCCCAAGCGTTGGTACATCAACCAAAAAACTTTGTTTTGGATGAACCAACACGTGGTTTAGACGTGATGAGCACACGAATTTTGCGTAATCATTTAGCTAAATTCAAAGCAAAAGGCCACTGCATTTTATTTTCCTCACATGTTATGCAAGAAGTGGCAGCACTTTGTGATCGCGTGATTATTGTCTCTAATGGCAAGTTAGCTGCGCAAGGAACACCACAAGAATTATGTGATCTAGCCGGAGAGAAGTTATTGGAAGAAGCCTTCGTTAAATTGATCGGCTCAGATGAAGGAGTAGCGGCATGATGCAATTACAAGCCTTAATGGTAAAAGAGTTTAAAGAAGCCTTTCGTGATCGACGTGCGTTAATGGTGGCAATGAGCATGGCGTTATTAATGCCAGTGATGATCATGGTGATGTTAAAAGTAGCCATTAAAGAGGCGGTTGATAACCCTGCGGTATATGTGAAATATACCGGTGAGCAACATGCCCCCAAGCTTATCAAAGCGTTGCAAGATGAAAATATTCTCTCTTTTGCTGATGTACCTGAAGATGAAGAACGTAACTGGAATGAGCGCAATATTGCGCTCTCCATTCCTGATACTTTTGTTGCTGATATGGCGGCAGGTAAACCGATAGAGCTAACCTTACGAGCCGATTATAACGAGAAGTCGTTATCGTCACCTATTCGTCGCATTAAAGACATTATTAGAGAGCACTCACTCACCATTGGCTATAAGCGCTTATTGGTGCGTGGGGTTGATATCAAGTTGCTGCAACCGATCAAACTGCTTGAACAAGATACCTCTTTACCAAGTAGTAATGCGGTAATGATCTCATTAATTTTAGGTGTTTATCTCATGATGGCAGCATTTATGTCGGGTTTACCGGTTGCTATTGACTCTAGTGCCGGTGAGCGTGAACGTAATGTGCTGGAAATGTTACTGTGCCAGCCGGTAAGTACCTTAAAAATAGTGCTTGCTAAACTCAGTTGTGCCAGCTCTATTGCGATTATCTCTATTATTTTAATGTTGGTGTTAACTTCGGTTGCGATGAACTTTGTTGATCTGACAAAAATAGGTGCCACTTTCAGTATTGATGCCAGTACTTTTGCGATTTTATTATTGCTGTTAGTGCCTATTTGCTTCCTTGCTGCTTCATTACAGCTTCTGTTTGCCTTTCAGGCGAAGAGTTTTAAAGAGGCGCAATCAACGGTAACTATGTTGATTATGGCACCAAGCTTTATTCCTTTTGCACTGATGATGATGGATGATAAACCTGCTTGGGTTGAATGGTTGCCGATTTCCGGCCAATCATTATTAATGGAAGATGTTTTTAAAGGTTTACCTATCGATTGGAGTGCCTTGTTATTTACCAGTGTTGCTACCATCGTCTTAACAGTGGCGTTAGTGTTAATTTTGGCAAAACGTTTAACCTCTGAAAAAGTAGTGATGTCGTTAAGTTAGCAATAGTGAATGAATGCTAGGATTGAATAAAATGAATAACTCAGTAGAATTGAGCGACTCAAAAAAGACTGTTTTTAAAACAGCTCAACATCAACTGGGTTATTCATTGAGCAATCAAAAACTATTTATCAAATGGGTTTCTGAACATGAGAAACTGTTACGTCATATTATTAATGGCTTTGAAGCTAAACCTGCGATTCAAGAAGAGCTATTTCAAGAAATAGCATTAAATATTTGGCAAGCATTACCAAGCTTTAGAGCTGATGCTGCGGTTAAAACTTTCATTGCACGTATCGCCCATAACGTATTAGCAACACATGTTGCTAAGGCGGTAAAAACAGTGAAAACAGAGTCAGAGCAAGAATTATCGCCTCTTCAAGATGAACAGCAATGCCAGCAACCTAACCCTTATCAGTCATTAGATCAACAACAAAGGCAACAGCGACTTGCTCAAGCTATTCGTCGTTTAACACTTGAACAGCAACAAGTGATCACTTTGGCACTAGAAGGCATGAGTTATCAAGAAATAGCTGATGTGTTAGCGATTACAGTAAATTTAGTCGGCGTAAGGTTACAACGAGCAAAAACTGCGTTAATGCAGTTATTGGAGGCCGTATGAGCGAAGAGAATGATAAAATTAAGATGGCAACTGAAAGTGAGCAAATACAAGACAAACTTGAGTCTACAACACTGATTATGCGAAAAAAAGACAGCCGCCCTGAATCAAATAAAGTGCTTGATGATACCTGGGCTGAATTAACACAAGATTGGCAAGCACAACCAACAGCTAAAACGGATATTGCCACTTTGGTCAAGCGCACCCGTCGTAGAACTTATGGTGCGAAACTTTGTTTTGTCTTAAATATCCTCGCCACTTTAGCAATCTTTATTGCCTTTTTTTATGGTATTTATCAGGGTGAATGGGGCGAGCCAGTTAATATTTATCTCGGCTTTGGTAGCTTATTGTCAGTTGCTTTTGTTTATTTTGAAATGAAAGTTCGTGTAGCGGCGTGGTCACAGTTATGTGACAGTCCTGAAAAGGCAATTGATAATGCTATTAGCAGTTGTGAATCGTCAATGAAATATATGAGGATTACCCAAATTTCGTTATTACCTTTTCTGCCGCTAGTTAATTGGTTTATTTATACGCTAGCTCAAACCAGTACTAAAGCCGTTTTACCGGCTTACCTTATTGCAAATGGCTTGATGTTTGTTGTCTATATTGTTGTCGATTATTTATACCGAAAACGTAAGAAAGAGCATCAGCAACTTGTGAAAGTTAAATTAGCATAAAGAACGGTTAATTTAAAATAAGTAGCATTTAATTTTGATATTCAGCTATATGTCGTTTTAAATTTGTTGTTTTTGCTTTTTTTAGAACGTATATTGGTTTTAATTGTTGATTTAAGCTGATAATAAAACTTATTTCACTCACTTTTACGACTATTTGATTGCAAAATGAACTAAAAGAGCGGGGTTTTACCGTGTACAAGCTTTACAAGTTCAGGCAAAATATGCCGCAATTAATTTTGCATTAACGCCAACCAAAGTCTTGCTATTGGCAGACTACTTGAGGATATAACATGTTTACACGTGATATGAATATTGCTGATTTTGATCCAGAACTTTATCAAGCAATGAGTAATGAAGTTGTTCGCCAAGAAGAACACATTGAACTTATTGCTTCTGAAAACTACTGTAGCCCACGTGTACTTGAAGCTCAAGGCTCACAACTAACCAATAAATATGCTGAGGGCTACCCTGGCAAACGTTATTACGGTGGTTGTGAATATGTTGATGTTGCTGAGCAACTAGCGATTGACCGTGCAAAAGAATTATTTGGTGCAACTTACGCTAACGTACAACCACACGCAGGCTCACAAGCAAACGCAGCCGTTTTCCAAGCGTTAGTATCGCCTGGCGGCAAAGTGCTCGGTATGAGCTTGGCTCACGGTGGTCACTTAACACATGGTTCGCATGTCAACTTTTCTGGTAAGTCATATGAAGCGATTCAATATGGTTTACACCCTGAAACGGGCGATATTGATTATGTTGAATTAGAACGTTTAGCATTAGAGCATAAACCAGAAATGATCATTGGTGGTTTTTCTGCATTCTCTGGCATAGTTGACTGGGCTCGTATGCGTGAAATCGCCGATAAAGTTGATGCCTACTTCTTCGTTGATATGGCGCACGTTGCCGGTTTAGTTGCTGCAGGTTTATACCCAAATCCAGTGCCACACGCACACGTAGTATCGACAACAACTCATAAAACATTAGCAGGCCCACGTGGTGGTTTAATTGTTTCTGGTTGTGACGACGCAGCAATTTACAAAAAATTAGACAGTGCGGTATTTCCTGGTGGCCAAGGTGGCCCATTAATGCACATTATCGCGGCGAAAGCGGTAGCATTTAAAGAAGCGTTAGCACCGGAATTTAAAGTTTACCAACAAAACGTGTTAGATAATGCCAAAGCTATGGTGGCAGTGTTACAAGAGCGTGGTTATAAAGTTGTGTCAAATGGCACTGAAAACCATTTATTACTACTTGATCTAATTGATAAAGACATTACCGGTAAAGATGCTGATGCAGCATTAGGTCGTGCTCATATCACCGTTAATAAAAACTCTGTACCAAATGACCCACGTTCACCGTTTGTAACGTCTGGCTTACGTTTAGGTACCCCAGCGATTACGCGTCGTGGCTTTGGTGTTGAAGAAACTCAAATGATCACGGGTTGGATTTGTGATATTTTAGACGATATTAACAATGACGCTGTGATTGCTAAAGTGCAAGCAGGTGTAAGTGAACTTTGTGCACGTTTTCCTGTTTATAAGTAATTCGTTATAACAAAGTGAATAAATCACGACTTCTTTACTAAACGTAAGGCAAGTCATAAAAAATGGCCACAGTAGTGGCCATTTTTTATTTAACGGTTTAATACCAATTTTACTAAGTTTCTGAGTGGGAACAAACTTAATAAACTTGGTATAAATTCGCTTTAATGGCAAGATTTTTAGCTTAATGAATGATTTTCAATTAAAATAGCGAGATTAAATTCTCACGACTGTGGAACTAATCCATGTATTGCCCTTTTTGTTCAGCCACCGATACTAAAGTTATCGACTCTCGTTTAGTTTCTGATGGTCATCAAGTCCGCCGTCGTCGCGAATGTTTAGCGTGCCATGAAAGGTATACTACCTTTGAAAGTGCTGAGTTAGTGATGCCGCGCATTATAAAACGTGATGGTTCTCGTGAACCTTTCAACGAAGATAAAATGCGCAGTGGCTTATTACGAGCCTTAGAAAAAAGACCGGTTAGCACCGAAGAAATGGAATTGTCGATTAATAAACTTAAATCGCAACTACGAGCTACTGGTGAGCGGGAAGTATCGAGTGAAATGTTGGGAACTATTATTATGAAGCAACTAAAAAGCTTAGATAAAGTTGCTTATATTCGTTTTGCTTCAGTTTATCGTTCGTTTGAAGATATCAAAGAATTTGGTGAAGAAATTGCCCGTTTAGGCGATGATGACTAACGAGTTAAACATAATTAGGCTTAACCTCGAGTGCAATAATGAGTGATTTTTCTTTAGCAGATTATAAGTTTATGCAAGGTGCCATTAATTTGGCAAAGCGTGGCCACTTTACCACTTCGCCTAACCCACGGGTTGGTTGCGTGATCGTGCTCAATGATGAAATTGTCGGCGAAGGTTATCATCAAAAAGCTGGGCAGGGGCATGCTGAAGTTCATGCGTTAAAACAAGCGGGCAACAAGGCGAAGGGCGCTACTGCCTATGTTACATTAGAGCCTTGTAGTCATTATGGTTTAACACCACCGTGTGCAGAAGCGTTAATTAAAGCGCAAGTAGGCCATGTTATTGCCGCTATGGTGGATCCTAATCCGAAAGTATCGGGCCGCGGCCTTGAACTTTTAAATGCTGCAGGTATAACGACACAATTTGGGCTACTTGAGCAAGATGCCCGGGCTTTAAATCCGGGCTTTATTCAATTAATGACCACTAAACTGCCTTATGTTCGCGTTAAGCTTGCCGCAAGCCTTGATGGTAAAACCGCAATGGCCAGCGGTGAAAGTCAATGGATAACCTCGAGTGAAGCGCGCACTGATGTGCAACGCCTAAGAGCGCAAAGTTGTGCGGTTGTTTGTGGCGCCGATTCGGTCATTTTTGATGCTGCCAAGATGACTGTACGTTGGCATGACTTAGGTGAGTTAAAAAATAGCTATGCACAAGCCGATGTTAGACAACCTGTGCGTATTATTATTGATGGCAAAAACCGCTTAACACCTGATCTCGCTATCTTCCAAAGCGAGAGTAAAATATTATTAATTCGACATACTATTGAAAATGACCTAACTTGGCCTCATTTCGTAGAACAAGTGCCTATGGTTAAGGCGAAAAATAGTGATCATATTGATCTTCGTGCATTATTGGCTTATTTAGCTAAACAAGGTTTGAACGATATTTTAATTGAGTCAGGTGCTCAGTTAGCTGGCGCATTTATTAGCGAAAATTTAGTTGACGAATTAGTACTTTACCAAGCGCCTAAACTTATGGGCGCTGACGGAAAAAGCTTAGTTAATATGCCCGACGTTAAGCAGTTATCAGCAGCGAAAAATCTTGATGTTACCGATATTCGCATGATAGGCAAAGATATTAGATTAACGGCAAAATTTAGTCGTTAATATCGATAGGCTGACAAGAGTATTCTTTTCAGTATAAACAGATAAATAAGTGACGAGATAAACAATGTTTACAGGGATCATAGAAGCCGTAGGGCGTTTGAGAGCAATTAATACCTCCGGTGGTGGCGCACGCGTTACTATTGATACTGCAACATTAGACTTGTCAGATGTTAAATTAGGCGACTCAATTGCCACTAATGGCATTTGCTTAACGGTTGTTGCGATAGACAGTGCTAGCTTTAGCGCTGATGTTTCGAGTGAAACATTAGCACGCACAGCTTTAGCTTATTATCAAATAGGTGATAGCGTTAATCTTGAAAAAGCCATGCTACCAACCACGCGTTTTGGCGGCCATATGGTTTCAGGGCATGTTGATTCGGTGAGTGAAATTACCAGCATTGAGCATCAAGGTAATAGTATTGATTACTGGCTGACTATGCCAACAGAACTAGCCGCCTATATTGCCGAAAAAGGTTCAATTACTATTGATGGTACAAGCTTAACCGTTAACAGCTTAACAGCAGATAAGTTTCGTTTAACGATTGTGCCACATACCACACAACAAACTATTATCAATCAATATCAAGTGGGCACTAAAGTTAACCTAGAAGTTGATTTAATCGCCCGATACATTGAAAGATTACTTACCAAGCAAACAGCTGACAAGCCAGAAGCTTCAGGTGTTACACACGCGTTATTAGCGCGCAGTGGTTTTATTAAATAAAGAGGTTGTCATGAATTTAAACACGCCACAAGAGATTATCGACGATATAGCTCAAGGTAAAATGGTCATCCTAATGGATGACGAAGATCGCGAAAATGAAGGTGACTTCATTATGGCAGCAGAAAAAGTTACGCCAGAAGCGATTAACTTTATGGCAACTCATGGCCGTGGCCTTATTTGTATGCCAATGTCAGCAGAACGCTGTGAATTGTTAAAATTACCTTTGATGGTTGATAAAAATGACGCACAATTTACCACTAACTTTACGGTTTCTATTGAAGCTGCTGAAGGTGTTACCACAGGTATTTCTGCTGCTGATCGAGCGACAACCGTATTAGCGGCAGTCGGCAAGGATGCTGATCATAACTCGATCGTACAACCAGGCCATATTTTCCCGCTGATTGCTAAAGATGGTGGTGTTTTAAATCGTGCTGGCCATACTGAAGCAAGTGTTGATTTAGCACGTTTAGCTGGTCTTGAAGCGGCCGCTGTTATTGTTGAAATACTCAATGAAGACGGCACCATGGCGCGTCGTCCTGATCTTGAAGTTATTGCTGAAAAACACGGCGTTAAAATGGGCACTATTGCCGATTTAATTGAATACCGTAATGCTAACGAAACCACCATTGAACGTGTTTCTCAATGTAAGCTACCAACCGCGTTTGGTGATTTTGATCTTACGGTATTTAAAGACACTATTGACGGCCAAGCACATTTTGCCTTAACGAAAGGTGAAATTAATCCAGAAGAGCCCACTTTAGTGCGTGTACACTTAGAAAACACCTTTAGAGATTTATTATTTAGTCAACGCGAAAGTGTCGCTAAATGGCCAATGGCTGATGCGTTAGAAAAAATTGCCAAAGAAGGCGGTGTGTTAGTCCTATTAGGCAAACATGAGTCACCTATGGAGCTTATTGCGCAAGTACAAAAATATGCAAAATTAGACGCCGGTGGAGCTGTTAAAGAAGTTAAACGTCATGTTGGCTCTCGCAACGTTGGTGTTGGCTCACAAATTTTAGCTAATCTAGGAGTCAGTAAAATGCGTTTATTAAGCTCACAGACTAAATATCATTCACTTTCAGGCTTTGGTCTAGAAGTGGTTGAGTATATTGCTGATTAAAAACGGTTTTGTTAAGCGAAATCAACGTACTTGTTATTCAATTGAGTGCGTTGTAATTACTTATCACTAGAATAACTTTTAGCAGCTCAATAAAAAAGCTATTTGATTAAATTCAAATAGCTTTTTTATTATCTTTGAATATGTTTTAAAGGTTTAATTTAAAGCGGTAAACTGCTTTATCTTCTCAAGTATACCTTCACTATCCAAACCAAGCTCTTGGTGAATTTCAGCCTGTGTGCCGTGCTTAATAAAACTATCAGGTAGTCCTATATTGAGGATCTTTTTCGCTATACCTTGGCTTAAAATAAACTCATTAACACCCGAGCCTGCACCACCGGCAATGGCATTATCTTCAACGGTGACGATACAGTCGTGGTTAGCACATAATGTTTTGATGATATCTTGGTCTAACGGTTTAACGAAACGCATATCAACTAACGTGGCATTAATATCTTCTGCGGCTATTTTCGCTTGGCTCAGTGTTGTACCAAAGTTAAGTATCGCCACTTTAGTGGTTGTAGTGCTGTCATCTATTGCACGTATGGTATTAGCTTTACCAAGCTCAATAGTTTCATTGAGTGTAGGTAATTCAGCACCATTGCCACAGCCGCGTGGGTAACGTACAGCAGCTGGGGTAGTTAATTGATAGCCCGTGTTGAGCATTAATTGGCATTCACGCTCATCAGATGGCGCCATAATCGTTAAGTTAGGTATGCAACGCATAAAGCTTAAATCAAATGAACCTTGATGTGTAGGGCCATCAGCACCAACAATACCGGCGCGATCAATAGCAAACAAAACCGGTAAGTTTTGAATAGCAACATCATGAATAAATTGGTCATAGCCACGCTGTAAAAAGCTTGAGTAAATAGCGACAACAGGCTTGCGTCCACCAATAGCTAAACCGGCAGCAAAGGTTACCGCATGTTGTTCGGCAATAGCGACATCAAAATATTGTTCTGGAAAGCGCTGGCTAAATTGCACCATACCAGAGCCTTCTCGCATGGCTGGAGTGATCGCGGCTAGTTTACTGTCTTGCTCGGCTGTTTTGCAGAGCCAATCGCCGAATATGGCTGAATAGCTTGGCAAGCTTGGTGCACTTTTAGGTAATGTTGTTTCTGTGTGATCAAACTTAGGTACAGCATGATACTTGATTGGATCTTGCTCAGCCTGTTGATAACCTTTACCTTTTTTAGTGGCAATATGTAATAACTGAGGGCCTTTTAGGTTGCGCATATTGGAAATAGTATTTACTAAACCGTTAACATCATGACCATCAATAGGGCCAATATAATTAAAGCCCAATTCTTCGAAGAAAGTACTTGGCACTACCATGCCTTTTAAGTGCTCTTCAGCGCGACTAGCAAGTTCTTTAATAGGAGGAATGTTTTTAAGTATCCGCTTACTACCTTCACGAATGCCGGTATATATGCTGCCTGAAAGTAGTTTTGCTAAATGATTATTTAAAGCGCCAACATTTTCTGAAATCGACATTTCATTATCATTTAATATGACGAGCATATCTTTATTGATATCACCGGCATGATTTAATGCTTCAAATGCCATACCCGCAGTCATAGCACCATCACCAATAACGGCAACCACTTTACGGTTTTTCGCTTCTTGCTCTGCAGCAACCGCCAAACCTAAAGCAGCAGAAATTGAAGTGCTTGAATGTCCGACACTCAGCACGTCATATTCGCTTTCTTCGCGCCATGGGAAAGGGTGTAAACCATCTTTTTGACGAATAGTGTGCAGTTGATCGCGACGACCAGTCAATATTTTATGTGGATAGGCTTGATGGCCTACATCCCAAATTAAGTGATCAAATGGTGTGTTATAAACATAATGTAAGGCAACCGTTAGCTCAATAGTGCCTAGCCCTGAAGCAAAGTGGCCACTACTTTTACTGACTGAGTTTAAGAGGTAACGCCTTAATTCTTCACTGGCTTGCGTTAATTTATTTTTATTTATTTTTCGCAAATCTTCAGGCCTGTCAATATTGGCCAGTAAAGGATATTCAGTTAGGTTTATAGTCATATTATTCAATTAAATTTTTTATATTAATGTTTGCGACTAACAATGAAAGTCGCAAAATCGGACAAGCTCTGGGTATTGTAAGGCAAAGTGCTTAAAGCTTGAAGCGCTTGTTGATATAAGTTTTCTGCTTTCTCTTGTGCGCCAGATAAACCCAACAGTGCAGGGTAGGTACTTTTGTTAGCAGCAAGGTCAGAGCCTGTTGGTTTGCCTAACTCTTCTTCCGTTGATGTGATATCGATAATATCATCTCGCACTTGGTAAGCTAAACCAATTAATTTAGCATATTGTACTAATTGTTTTTTATCATTTTCTGTCGCTTGTTGACTGCATTCAGCAGCCATCATAACCGATGCCTCAAGTAAAGCGCCGGTTTTTAAAGAATGTAAGTGCTCTAATTCTGCAAGTGTAATGCTTTTATCTGTGCCAGCTAAATCTAACGCTTGACCGCCACACATACCTTGATAACCTGCGGCATTGACTAAGTAACGTAATAAAATAATACGTTTACTAGTAACAGCTTCAGAGAAATCATGATTGGCAATAATATCAAAAGCTAAGGTTTGTAAACTATCACCAGCGAGAATAGCGGTCGCTTCATCAAAGGCTTTGTGACAAGTCGGTTGACCACGACGTAAGTCATCGTCATCCATTGCCGGTAGGTCATCGTGCAATAAGGAATAGGCATGAATGCACTCAATTGCTGCGGCAACACCGTCAATGTCATGTTGCTCAGCAGCTAAAGCTTCGCCGGTAATATAGGCTAAGTAGGGACGCATACGCTTACCACCAATGAGTAAACCATAACGCATAGCAGCCAATAGTTTTTCATCATTGCGCGCTAAGCTGTCAAGTTTAGCAGTTAAATAAGTGTCAATACGCGCTTGCACATTATCAAGGTTTTTAAGTTTAGTCACTGCTGATAGTCTCGTCAGTATTGAATGGTGATAATTGGCTTTGGCCATTTTTTTCTAGCAAAATATTAATTTGCTGCTCAGCACTTTTTAGCTTTTCTTGATTATGTTGACTTAGGTGCAAACCGCGCTCAAATAAAGCCATTGACTCTTCAAGAGCAAGATCGCCTTGCTCTAAATTTTGCACTATGGTGTCTAATTCATCTAATGATTCTTCAAAGCTTAAATTTTCAATTTTTTTTCTGGCCATGGACTTTTTTAGCGTGATATGAACTCTAGGCGCAAACTTACCTTAGCTGGCGCGCTGGGTCAATTAATGATGAATTTAAGCTGAAGAGTAAAATATTGACATTATCTTCTTAAGTTATTGACAATAAGAGCGATAATAGTCGTAATACGAAAAATATTAGTATTCGCGAAACATCAATTCATCAGGTATTATCAACACAGCGGATATATTCAAGAAAATTTACCGGAGGCATTTGTGGATTTAGCAACGTTAATAGGCATAGTCGGGGCTATAAGTTTACTGATTATGGCAATGTTACTCGCTGGTGACATTAGCATGTTTGCCGATGTGCAATCAGTGATCATTGTATTTGGCGGCTCAATCTTTGTTGTTTTAGCAAATTACAATTTAGGTCAGTTTTTCGGTATTGGGAAAATTGTCGCTAAATCTTTCATGTTTAAATTGGAGAGACCTGAAGAGTTAATCGAGAGAGCAGTTGAAATGGCTGACGCTGCACGTAAAGGCGGTTTTTTAGCGCTAGAAGAGGCTGAAATATCTAATGCTTTTATGCAAAAGGGTGTTGATATGCTAGTTGATGGCCATGATGCCGATGTTGTGCGAGCTACCATGCAGAAGGATATTGATCTGACAACAGAGCGTCATGAGTCAGGTTCTAACATGATGATGGCATTAGCCGATGTTGCTCCAGCTATGGGGATGATTGGTACTCTGATTGGTCTAGTGGCGATGTTATCAAATATGGATGATCCCAAGGCCATTGGTCCAGCTATGGCGGTGGCACTACTAACCACATTATATGGTGCCTTTTTAGCCAACGTTATTGCCATTCCCATCGCCAATAAATTAAAATTACGCATGGCAGAAGAGAAACTGAATCAAGAGTTAGTGCTTGATGCCGTATTAGGAATTCAGGATGGGCAAAATCCGCGGGTAATTGAGGGCTTGTTGAAGAACTATCTTGCTGAAGGTAAGCGAGCTGTGGATACCACCGAAGAATAGCGGGAGTTAATTATGGCAGATAAATGTAAGTGTCCACCTCCAGGGCTACCGGCATGGATGGGAACATTCGCCGACTTAATGTCGCTATTGATGTGTTTTTTCGTCTTGCTTTTATCATTTTCTGAAATGGATGTCTTAAAGTTCAAGCAAATTGCGGGTTCAATGAAATTTGCTTTTGGTGTACAGAATAAAATTGAAGTTAAAGATATTCCCAAAGGTACCAGTATTATTGCTCAGGAGTTTCGTCCAGGTAAACCTGAGCCAACACCGATTGAAGTTATTCAACAGCAAACCATGGAAATGACCCAGCAAATGTTGGAATTTCAAGCCGGTGATGAAACCTCTGCGGGTGGTCGTCAAGAGCAACGTGGTACTGAACGTGGCGGACAATCACAAAGTACTGCTGATGAAATGTCAGCACAAGCCATGCAAAAAGCGAAAGATGACTTAGAGCAAGCCTCACAAGAACAAGTTAATGAGTTAGTAAAGAAAATTGCTGAACAAATGGAGCAGCAAATTCAAGATGGTGCTATTGAGTTAGAGTCTTTAGGGCAGCAAGTTATCATTCGTATTCGTGAAAATGGTTCCTTTCCTTCTGGTTCGGCCTTTTTACAACCGCAGTTTAAGCCGATCATGCGTGAAATAGGTTTACTCTTGAACACAGTGCCAGGTGAAATAATGATATCGGGTAATACTGATAATCAAGGTATAAATTCAGAATTGTTCACTTCTAATTGGGATTTATCCAGTAAACGTGCGGTGGCAATTGCCCATGAAATTATCAAAGTACCTGGCTTTGATCAATCTCGTTTATTGGTTGTAGGACATGCGGATACTCGACCCTTAGTGCCGAATACGAATAGATTTAATCGTCGTCGAAACCGTCGTGTAGAAATTGCTATTAACCAAGGTAAAGCGAAGGAAACGGCTCCTATTTCAATTAGCCAATAATAAATGTTGCTGATTATTAATTAACCTTTAAGGGGTACAAACGCTGTACTCCTTTTTTATTTTTATAGCCATACTACCTCAAGATGCGAACTTCAGCTGAATCTAGCAGTGTCATGGGTATATAGTCTTATACCAATTTGATTAAATTTTTTCTCAATTCAGAGCGCTTCTCTTATGTGCAAAAACAAGGCGAATTTGTTTCGGTTTAGTCACTCTAAATCAAATAAATTTAACGAAGCTAGTGAATATCGAGAAAGCTCCCAGAGCTCGATTTTAAAAGGTTTACCTGCTGCGTTATTGATTTTGACAAGGTGCTCACAAGGATGTGAGTCATTAGAACAACGCTGGAGCAGTTGTCGAGAATAACCCTTATCTTCAATCAATACCTTGCCTGCATCTAGGTACTTAGGTTCAGTCTGGAACTATGAACCTGTGCCGCTAAGCCTTTAAATTCTCGCTGAGTGCGAAAGAACTTAATCAATTTGGTATTAATTATATCAAGCCTAGCTCTGGTGCTTAGTCGCTGGCGAAATTGCATCTTGTAGTATAACGGGTATATAATGCGCGCCATTCTAAGTGTGAGTATTATAGTTAAATGAAATTTATTGTTAAGTTGCAGGCTGAAATTACCATTAAAAGCCGTCCGGTGCGTAAACGTTTTACTAAGATATTAGAGTCGAGCGTTAAAAATGTTTTACGTCGTGTTGATGAAGAAGTGACAACGCGAATGAACTGGGACAATATTGAAGTTAATACTAAAAATAACACAGCAGAAAATCGTTCAAAATTAATTGAAGCATTAAAGTGTATCCCCGGCATTCCGCAGTTTCTTGAAGTGCAACAGACAACATTTACTGATTTACATGATATCTTTGAGAAAACCTTAGCGGTTCATGCTGAAAATATCGAGAACAAAACTTTTTGTGTTCGAGTTAAACGTACAGGTACACATGACTTTAATTCGATCAAGGTAGAGCAATACGTTGGTGGTGGCTTAAATCAACACGTTGAATCAGCTCGGGTTAAATTGACCAAACCTGATGTCACTGTATATTTAGAAATTAAAAACGAAAACTTATTTATTGTTACCGAGCGTCATACCGGTCTAGGTGGCTTCCCAATTGCGACTCAAGAAGATGTATTATCGTTAATGTCTGGTGGTTTTGACTCGGGTGTTGCCAGCTATCAAATGATCAGGAAAGGTGCACGTACACATTATTGTTTCTTCAATTTAGGTGGCGCAGCACATGAAGTAGGCGTAAAACAAGTGAGTCACTACTTATGGAATAAGTATGGCGCCTCACATCGTGTGAAATTTTTTGCTGTTGACTTCGAACCTGTTGTCGCCGAAATATTAGAAAATATTGAAAATGGACAAATGGGCGTTGTGCTTAAACGTATGATGATGCGTGCTGCTGCTCAAGTGGCGGAAAAAATGGGTATTCAGGCCTTAGTAACCGGGGAAGCACTAGGACAAGTCTCAAGTCAAACGCTGACTAATCTTAATGTAATTGATCGCGTAACAGAAACTTTGATCCTGCGTCCTTTAACCGCTTACGATAAACAAGACATTATTAATATTGCTCGTACCATTGGCACCGAAGATTTTGCCAAAACTATTCCGGAATACTGTGGTGTTATTTCTAAAAAACCAACAGTTAAAGCGATATTATCAAAAGTAGAAGCTGAAGAAGAAAACTTCGACTTTGCTATTTTAGATAAAGTGGTTGCTGAAACGCGTGTTTTTGATATTAGAGATATCGGTAATGAAAGCGAAGCAGAAATTCATGCTGTTGATACCTTAGATAATATACCTGAAAACTCAGTGGTGTTAGATATTCGTAGTCCAGATGAAGAAGATGAAAACCCGTTAGCACTCGACGGTGTTGAAATTATGCACTTACCTTTCTATAAACTCGCAACGCAATTTGGCGACTTAGACAAGTCTAAAGACTACTTGCTTTACTGCGACCAAGGTGTGATGAGTAAACTACAAGCCTTGTATTTATTAGGCACAGGCTTTACTAATGTGAAAGTTTATCGTCCATAAGTCAGGCTGATCGCCTTAAATACCAACAAGCCTTTAAACACTAGCTGTTTAAAGGCTTTTTTAATGCAAGCACGAGTTTTTACTTTACCTCTAGTGCTCTTACTTGTTGAATTAATTTTTCATGTTCGGGGACCGAAATGCCTATTTTTTTAGCCGTATTGGCTATGTAGCCGTTGATATAGTCAATTTCAGTTTTACGTTTTTTTAAAATATCGCTTCGCATTGAAGAACAATTTTTCGCTGTTTTTTCTGCCACATCCAACACTTGATTTTTTAAGTCTTCGAAAGAAAATATAATATCTTCCTTGTTGGCAACGCTGATGATTTCAGCCAGTAACTTATCGATTATTATGCTGTATTTTTGCTGCAACAACTGACCATTTTCAATATTATCAATGGCAGTGAGCGGGTTGATCACACAATTAATTGCCAACTTTAACCATTGTTTCTCTTTAATATGATGGCTTAATGTCAGCGATGGTAGTGCTGTGGCTAAAGCTTTTACAACTTGCGCTTGCTTTTTTTGTTGAATGCTTCCATAGATTAATCCTAAATCATTATGTCCTAAGCCCGTATGTTGAACATGAAATGGCTGAATGATTTTACTGCCATGAGTTGTGAGTAATGTGTAGCAAGCTTGTGATAAATCGGGCAGCTGATTGAAATCTACCATACCGTTGTGACAATAAATGACTATGGCATTGACATCAATACGATTTTTCAAGGATGCGATCGCTTCTACAACATGATAAGACTTAACACAGCAGAGAATTAATTCTGCATGCCGTAATATTTGATTATTTGCCGGTATTAATGCTTTGCTGCTGGTGTTGTCGTCAATATCGGTAAACTTAGTTGCTTGTGGAACAGACGTTATACGGGCAGAACAAAGGAGGCTGACATGATTGTTTAGGTTTTGTGCTAAACGATGATACCAAAGTAAACCTATTGCACCTTGTCCGATAACCGTAATATTCATCGTTACAGTCTTCTACTTGATCTATTGCGGTACATTAAAATTGACCACCTTATAATAGCAAACAATGCAATACCGATTAAATCAGAGATAAAATCACTCAACTGTGCGCTGCGAAAACCGAGATAATATTGTCCTATCTCGGTCAATGCGCCATAAAACGCTATGGTTAACATGGTATTAAATAGTGGCAGTTTTAAAATACTATGTAGCACCCAAGTTAAGCAAAAAAAGCTAATAATGTGACCAATAGAGTCTATTTCTGTACTGCGAAATACCACGCGTCTAAAATCAGGAGAACTAAAATAGAGACAGAAAAATAGTAGCGCAATAATGGCGAGAATTGATAAGTGATAGCGACTTTTCATTAAGATGTTAGTTATTGTATTGCACGAAGTTAGATGCTATTCATCATATCAGGGCTAAGTAATGAAAACTATCATTGTTAATTTTGTTAAGGGACTTCTGTAGTGATTAAGTGCTTAATTTATATCTTCTGTATTGGTATTAATGAGAGATATTGATAATATATCGTCAATGTTTGTTAGATAGAGAATTATAATGCCTTCAATGGATATCGTTTCCGAAATTAATTTGGAAGAAGTAAAAAATGCGACTGAAAATGCCGTTCGTGAATTGGCCACTCGTTTCGATTTTCGTGGTACCAATGCTAGTTTTGAGTGGAAAAGCCCTGCGGTAACAATGAAAGGGGACTCTGACGCTCAGTTAAAACAAATGGCTGAAATGTTACGTGGACAATTAGTGAAAAGAAAAGTGGATGCTAAAGCATTAACTTTAGGTAGCGTTGAAAGTTCAGGCAGAAACTTCAACCAAGTCGCGACCTTCAAAGAAGGTATTGAACAGCCGGTTGCTAAAAAAGTTGTTAAACTTATAAAAGACAGTAAGTTAAAAGTGCAGGCGTCTATTCAAGGTGAACAAGTACGTGTGACAGGTAAAAAGCGTGATGACTTGCAAGCGGTGATGCAATTACTAAGAGAAACAGACTTAGAGCAGTCATTTCAATTTAATAACTTTAAAGATTAATATCTGTAGTTATATAATCTGCATTTTTGAGAGCAGAGGCTGTGGCCTCTTTTTTCTATCTATCAATCATGCTTAATAGGCAGTGACATAACCAACTGTATACTGATTGTAATTTGAGCAGTAATTAAACCTTTACGCTGTAAATATTCATTAAAACAGCTTTGATGACGGTTTTTACTAATAAGAGCTGTTTTTTTGTCAGTAGTTTAAGTAAATTAAGCTTCATTGAAATAATAATAAGATGGTTTTAAATGGCTGCTTCTAGAGGTGCGTTCAGTTCTCGTATAGGTTTTATCATGGCTGCTGCGGGTTCTGCTGTAGGGTTAGGTAATATATGGGGTTTTCCAACACAAACAGCAAGTAATGGTGGTGCAGCTTTTGTGCTTGTCTACTTAGTACTTGCCTTCTGTCTAGCGTATCCTGCTTTTATGGCCGAATTGCTTATCGGGCGATACGGTCAAGCTAATGCGGTAACGTCACTACAAAAAATTTCCCGTAATATCTTCCATAAACGCTTTGCTTTTATTGTCGGTTTTGGCGGTATTATTTGTGCAGCTCTAATCTTAAGTTTCTATGGCATTTTAGCCGGTTGGATGATGTCGTATGCGGTAGAACCTTTTACTCGCATAATCGGCATGGAATCAACAGCTGACTGGGTAATAACGCAGTCATTGCCGCGTAACCTATTGTTTTGTGCTTTATTTATGTTTCTCACTATTTTTATTATTCGTCGTGGTGTAGAAGACGGTATTGAAAAGTGGTCGAAGCGCCTTATGCCCGTGCTGATTTTCTTACTTATTGGTTTGATCTCTTACGTCATGACCTTAAAAGGCGCTAGAGAAGGTGTTAGTGCTTATTTAAACCCAGATATTAGTCGTGTATTAGAGCCTGATTTATTGATTAGTGCATTAGGACAAGCATTTTTCTCTCTGTCGTTAGGTACCAGTGTTATGGTGATATACGGCTCGTATATTTCCAAGAAAGAAAACCTTGTGACTTTAGGTGCGCAAGTAACCTTAATTGATGTCTCAATTGCTTTTTTAGCAGGCTTATTAATTATTCCATCAATGTATGTGGCGCAAGCCCAAGGAGTCGCTATTTTTGCTGAAGATGGTAGTTTAATTTCAGGTTCAAGCTTAGTGTTTACGGTGTTACCGAGTTTATTTAATAGCATGGGCAATATCGGCTTATATGTCGCGTTAGCATTTTTTATTTTGATGTCAGTTGCTGCACTAACGTCTTCTATTTCCATGTTAGAAGGACCGGTTTCTTATGCTGTTGAGCGCCATAACTTGCAGCGTAAAAAAGTCACCACTTATATTGGTATTGGTATTTTTATGTTAAGCGCTATTATTATTGCTAACATTAGTTTTATGCTCGACTTTGTCGCGATATTAGCCACCCAATATGGTCAGCCAATTATTGCCATGCTGTGTTGTGTTTTTGTTGGCTGGATTTGGTTTCGTAATGATATTTTAACTGAGCTAAAACAAGGTAATGATATGGTTGAGCATTCATTGTTTTGGAAGATTTGGCCTTGGTATACTAAATTTGTTTGTCCAACGGCAATTGCTATCGTGTTCTGGCATTCACTGTAAGCGAATAAAGTTACAGTTTAGTCATTGAAAAGGCAGCTATTTAGCTGCCTTTTTGTTTGATATGTCGACTTAGCGTACTGATACAATGTTGTGCTTTAGCGGAGCAACATTAAAGTGTGGGCCATGGTTGTTGCCAAGGTGGTGTTAGTTTATTGATGACATCAAGCGTTGATGGGGTATTAAAAACACTGCCATTACTCGGCGCCAAGCAATATTGGTATTGTTGCTTGTTCAAACTAAAACTTAAGGCAAAGGCATGCAAATAACCTCGGTCAGCATTCACAGCATTGTTGTAAAGCGCATCGCCAAGTATAGGAACGCCAATGCTATTCAATGCCACTCTAATTTGATGGGTTTTACCTGAATGAGGTTTGATTAAGTAAAGTCGCTGCTTTGGGGCAAGGGTGTAAGAAAAAAACTGACTAACAGCTGGATTGTCCATCGTTCGTAGCAATTTCCACATGCCTCTACGGCTCTTTTCCATATCACCTTTAATAATACCTTGCTTTTTCTTCGGCTTACCTTCTGCAATCGCAAGGTAGTACTTCTGTATTTGGTGTTGTTGAAACTGTTGCTGAAACGTTCTTGCTGTCGCACTATTCTTAGCGACAAGTATTAACCCCGATGTCATTTTGTCTAAACGATGAACAGGATAAAGTTCAGTTAAACCATATTGTGACTTGAGTTGTGTTTTTATCTGCGAAAAAAAACCGCAGCCAATATTACCTTCATCATGAAAACTGAGGCCATGTGGTTTATCAATGACGAGAAAGTCGTCCTGATGATCGATAATTGTTAGCGCTTGTTCAATCATTAAAAGCTTAGCCCAATAAATACATAAGTCACAAGGGTAATGGCCGCGCCCACTAAAGCATAAGGTAATTGTGTTTTTACATGCTCAAAGTGATCACAACCACTGGCAATAGATGCCACAACCGTAGTATCTGAAATTGGCGAGGCGTGGTCACCAAAAATGCCACCGCCAAGGACGGCAGCGACTAAAAACTCAATAGGCAAACCACTTTGTTGAGCAATCGGAACGGCAATCGGAATCAGGATAGCAAAGGTTCCCCATGAGGTTCCAGTCGCAAAGGCCATAACAGCCGCAGCAATAAATAAAATGGGCGCCATTAAAAATAACGGCACTTCAATATTAATTAATTGGCTAACATAAACGCCGGTACCAAGCGCTTTTATCGCATCACCAAAAGCAAATGATAATACCAGAATGGCAACGGCTGGCGACATGTACTTAATACCCGTGATCATGGCGTTAAAAATTTGGGGAAAAGGCATTAGCTTGTGACGACTAATTAACAACACTAATAATATTAAAGCACTGACAACTGACCAGAATACTGAGAAAGCACCTGAGCCACGACGTATATCTCCATCACCAGTGTACCAAAGTAAAATAAAGGTGATTAATAATAGCGTTAACATAGGTAACCACATAATCCGGGCTGGAGCAACATGGTCGACTGCTGTTTGCTGTGTTTCTTGCACTAATGATTCAGCGTACTTCAAAGGGCCAAAAACTTTACCGCTATAAGCCGTGTAGTAAGCCAAAATAACCGCAACGATGGCATAAATGTTATAGCCAATAGTACCAATTAATATCCCAACAGGATCGCTGAAAGAATAGCCATCAAGCAGGCCTAAAATATAAGCGCCCCAACCGTTTACTAAAAATAAAATACTTACTGGTGCGCAGGTTGAATCAACTATGTAAGCTAAGCGTGCTCGGCTAAGTTTGTGATGATCGAATAGCTTTTGGCTCGCCATACCGGCGGTAAACATGCTGAGATTAGTGTCGGTAAAAATGCTGGTACCGATAATGGTTGGTAGCATACTGGCTTGTCGACTATTTTTTACTAAATTTAGTGAAGCTAAATGGTTAATAAAACCATTTACTGCTCCAGATAAATTCATCAGCGTTACTAGTGCGCCAATTAATAAGCTGAAACTGATAATATAAATATTACCTAGCGAGTTAAATACGCCAGCAATACCAAGCACTGTCGCGGTTAAACTTTCAACAGGTTGCCCATTTGCAATCATTAAATAACAAAGCGCTACACCACAAAAAAGAGCGAACAGTGCGTTTTTTCGCCAAATAGCAATGATAATAGCAACAAGTGGAGGGAGTAAGCTGAAGATGCTGTCTTGCATAGGAAACCTATATTATTATTTTAAGTAGGATTATCTGGGCTTTTAACGACAACTTAAAAGCTCAAAGCGCTTAACTTTACCGTAAGCCCAAGTAATAAGGAACTGTATTAGTCGCAAACACGAAGAGAAGCAGGTTAAGATAAAAGAAATAAACTACTTTTAAGTCGGGTCAACTTTATATAATTAAAGCAATATTGATGACAAACAGAGATAAATACCGTGAAATCACCTATATTTTATCAGTGTAAGGTAGCGAATTTAAAGCGAGTTTTAACTGCTGACACCTTTGCTTATACTTTATTTGTTTGACCTAGCTGATATTTACATAATAATAAATCATGGTAGGCATTGAAAATTCAGCTTTCACCCTTAAATAACAGTTACTCACTGGCGTAAAACATCAGGAATCATTTTGACATTATCATTAAACGAATATATCGCGGCTTTTGCTCAAGAAAAGCATATCACTTCTTTGAGCCAGTTTGGTCGGGGTATAGAGCGTGAAGCGCTGCGAGTTTTACCAGAAGGTCGCTTATCGGAACGACCACACAGTGAGCGCTTAGGTGCTGCGTTAACGCACCCTAATATAACCACTGATTATTCAGAAACCTTGCTGGAGTTTATTACCCCAGTGAGCCATAGCCCTGAAACTGCTATTGCGCAATTAGAAGATGTGCAAAAATTTACCTTAAGCCAGCTTGATGGCGAGCTATTATGGCCTATGAGTATGCCGTGCTTTGTTGATGATGATGATAAAATACCACTCGCGCAGTTCGGTAAATCTAATATTGGCAAAATGAAAACGGTTTATCGTCAAGGTTTGAAAAATCGCTATGGCAGTATGATGCAAGTTATTTCAGGTATTCATTTTAACTTTTCCTTTCCACAAAGCTTTTTTCAATCGTTGCAAACTATTGAGCAAAATACCGATGCGTTAGATGATTATATTTCGGATAAATATTTTGCATTATTAAGAAACTACAAACGCTTTTGTTGGCTTATCCCATACTTGTATGGCAGTTCACCTGCTATTTGTGGATCGTTTTTAAAAAATAAACCGACAGATTTACCGTTTAAAAGAACCGATAAAGGTTATATGTACTTGGAATATGCGACTTCGCTACGAATGAGTGATTTGGGTTATACCAATAGTGAACAGTCGTCTTTACAGATTTGTTATAACAACTTATCCGGTTACTTAGATGGCGTGAGAAGTGCGATAAACTTACCATCGAAAAAATTTGAAAAAATAGGCCTTAAAGTTAATGGTAAGTACCAGCAACTGAATAGTAATGTTTTACAAATAGAAAATGAACTATATGCACCGGTTCGTCCTAAATGTGTTGCCAAAGCCGGCGAAAAACCATCGCAAGCGTTAAAAAATCGTGGCGTTGAATATGTTGAAGTTAGAGCGTTAGATGTGAATCCTTTTTCTGCTACCGGGATTAATGTTGAACAAATTCGATTTTTAGATACGTTTCTTACTTTCTGTATGCTCGAAGATAGCCCGAGACTTAGCTGTGAAGAACAAGGTATTAGTGAAGAGAACATGGATGCTATTGTGATCCGCGGCCGCGATCCTAAGTTGCTGTTACGTGATAATGCTGAGGATAAATCTGTACAGCAATGGGGTGGTGAAATTTTTGCTAAAATGACTGATATTGCCACTTTATTGGATCAAGCCAATGAAAGTCAGCTTTACAGTAAAGTTTTAGCGGCTGAAGCGGCAAAGATTAATGATAGTAGTTTAACGCCGTCGGCAAAAATTCTCGCGGGTGTTGTTAATAACAATCAATCGTTAACAAAATCAGCCCTAAGCAAAGCAACTGATTATCGCCAACAGCTTTTGGCTCAGGACTACCAAGAATTTAGTGATGAATATTTCACCAATACGGTGGCAGAGTCATTACAAAAGCAATCTGACATTGAGCTAAGCGATACGTTAGACTTTGATGCATTTTTGCAAGACTATTTTGCCTAATTAATCTTTTAAGGTAATAGAGTGAGTATTTGCTAGTATTTAGTAAACACTAAGCAAAAAAAAGCGCGTTAGGGCAACGCGCTGCAAATAATAAGAAAGCAGTCCAGGGAGGTTTTGCTTTCAAGTTATCTGACCGGTATTTGTTTTTATAGTTCATTTTTTATGCGGTTTTTTTATTCTCATAAATTATAATTTTACTTTTGTTATGACTTTAATGGCAATTAGCCTTCAGATAAGTGATTTTCTGGTCTTTAAAAACCTTAAATTTATTAGCGCAACAAAAGAAATTCTTGTAAAAAAAAGCCCATTTATTTAATAATAAATGGGCTTTACAATATAAAACACTACAGGGGAACAACTCTCTCACATACTATGAGTACAGAGAGTAAAATTAGTTCCCAGCACAGTAATATATTTTTATCTATTTGAAGGAAATACACTCTCTGAGATGCTGTGAGTATTAATTAATATCCGTTTTGTCACAATAGTCCGTGATTGGAGTAGTACTTTCATTTTAATCGTAGCGAAACTTTGGTGATTGAGTTGGGCGTAAATAGAGTAAACATTGCGATAAAATGTGTAATAAATTACGACTTTAACCTGAAAATTTGTAAATATTCTGGCATGATATTGCTACTCAAAATTAACTGACGGCGTCCATGACTTTTTTTAAAACCCTTATTATTTCAATGTTAATTTGCTTAACGTTATCGAGTTGTGCAACCAGTCCTCCGAAAAACCCTGAAAATTTATGTGAAATTTTTCGTGAACATCGAAGTTGGTATTTTGCTGCCAAAGAGGTGCGAGAACGTTGGGGAGTGCCAATTCATGTGCCAATGAGTATGATGTATCAAGAAAGCTCATTTAAAGCTGGCGCATTACCACCTAAGGACTATTTGCTAGGGTTTATTCCTTGGGGACGTGTTAGTAGTGCTTATGGCTATTCACAAGCAAAAACTATGACTTGGAAAGATTACGTTAGAGAAACAGGTAACTCTGGAGCCGATCGTGATGACTTTGAAGATGCTATCGACTTTATGGGTTGGTTTATTTTTAAAACTCAAAAAATTAATAAAGTCTCTAAATGGGATGCCTACGGGCAGTATTTAAACTACCACGAAGGTTGGGGTGGCTTTAAACGTAAAAGTTATAAGAAAAAGGCTTGGTTGGTCAAGGTAGCTCGCAAAGTTGATAATAGAGCTAAACGTTATAGTAGTCAGCTGAAAAGTTGCGAAGAAGAATTAAATCATGGTTGGTTGTGGCGGTTGTTTTTTGGTGACTAATGAAGGTAAGCAAGAGGTAAATAAATTTTAGCCTCTTGCTCTTCCCAATATTGGCCACTACTTATTTGTTTTCGCTGTAAGTTTCACTTAACGCAGCAGTCGAAAACTATTATAGCTAGTAGCTGATATTGATATTTTATTTTGCTTACTAACGGTATTGTGAGAATAGCTATCCTCATGTTTATGTCTTCTGTGCCAAGGCTAGCTATATTGCAAGTACTTTTCTCTAGCACTAACCCTCTTATTTTGTAAATTCAGGTCAGTTTTAAAAGCATATTAACTGGAAGAGAAATACTTCTAAATAGTTCACTCCCAGTAAGGGATATCGCCAAAATATTCGGTAAAGTAATCAATAAAGGCTCTCACTTTTGGGGCAAGTAGCCTAGAGCTAGGATAAACAGCCCAAATGGCGGTATTAGTAGCAATAGGATATTCGCTCAGTATTTGTATGAGTTCGCCATTTTGCAGGTGTTTATAAACACTCCATTTAGAGCTGATGGTAATACCTAAACCATTAATACAAGCATCTCTTACAGCTTCCCCATTATCGGTTCTTAAAGCGCCTTTAACCTTAATATTTACTTGTCCTTTTGGCGTATGAAACGGCCAGTCATCCAAGCCGATTAAGGTAATGCATTGATGAGAATTTAGCGCTTCTGGAGATTTAGGCTCGCCATTTTTAGCTAAATAGGTTGGTGATGAGCATAATATTCTACTATCTGGAGCTAACTTTCGTGCAATTAAACTCGAATCCTTCAATGCAGAGTTGCGAATGGCGATATCAAAGCCACCTTCAACTAGATCAACAATAGTATCAGAAAGCTTTAAATCAACATGTAAATCAGGGTATAAGGCTAGAAAACTTGTTAACGCAGGCAGTATATGCATTCGTCCAAAAGAAGCTGGCGCTGCAACACGTAGTGTTCCTCTGGGAAATGCGTTACCCGCACCAACTGAAGCTCGTGCTGCTTCAATACTTGAGATCACATCTTCAGCATGTGGAAGAAAGGCTTTGCCTTCTTCAGTAAGTGACACTTTTCGAGTGGTGCGATGAATTAACCTTACCCCCAATTCGGCTTCTAATTTATTGATGTGAGCACTAGCAACGGCTGGAGATAATCTTAATTCACTGCCCGCTAAGCTAATGTTATGAGTGGTTGCGATTCTAATAAAAAGTTTAAGATGTTGAATATTCATGATTATCAATAGAAACTATAAAGTGATTCTTTATTTAAAGCTATTATCAAATTAATTAATAGTAAATATACTTATTTTATTAAATAACGTCTATTAGTTAATGACTTAATCAAAAAGGATAAAGCTGATGAAAGCAATGATCATAAAAAGTTTTGGCGCTTCAGAAGTATTTGAAATGGCCGAGATAACAAAGCCTGAAATTAAATCGGGCCATGTTTTAGTTAATATTAAAGCAAGCAGTGTAAACACGGTAGATACTATGATACGCCTAATAGGGGATGATTTACCGCTTGCGCCACCATTACCTGCAGTATTAGGAATGGACTTTGCCGGAATCGTTGAAGCGGTAGGTACAGGTGTTACTCAGTTTTCAGTGGGAGATGAAGTTTATGGTTGTGCTGGTGGCTTAGGCGATTTACCAGGCACCTTGGCAGAGTACATAGTGGCGGATGCTAATTTAATCGCTAGAAAAGCGAAAAACTTAACCATGCGTGAAGCGGCTGCAATGCCTTTGGTAGGTATTACCGCTTATGAAGGATTAACCCGTGCAAATACCAGCAAAGGTCAAAATGTATTAGTACATGGTGGCTCAGGAGGCGTTGGACATATCGCTATTCAACTCGCTAACTACATGGGGGCTAATGTTTTTGCTACTGGTGGTGGTGATAAGCAACTAGCTTTAATTGAAGCGCTTGGTGCAACAGGCATAAATTACAAAAGCGAAACCGTTGAAGAGTACGTTGCTAAACATACCGCTGGTAATGGTTTTGATGTGATATTTGATTCTGTTGGTGGCGAAAATATGACCAATTCGTTTAACGCAGCATCGTTAAACGGCCATGTTGCTTCAACGGTTGCTATGGTGGAATTAGATTTAAGCGTAGCGCACTTTAAAGGACTTTCATTGCATGTTGTCTTTATGTTGATCCCTATGTTGCATAACTATAAACGTGAAGCCCATGCTCAGATTCTTAACACCTTAACTGAAATAGCCGAAGCTGGTGCTTTACGCCCAGTGTTAGATGAGCAAAGCTTTAGTTTAGCAGAAGCAGGTAAAGCACACGATCGTCTTGCAAGTGGCCAAGGCATGGGGAAAGTCGTGGTAGATATTTAAGGAATTATTCATGTTAGATACAACATTTGAAGATATTGCTTGGATTGCGGCGGCTAAGCCAACACGTATGCTTTACTTAGGCGATCTGCATGACGATTTACGTGAACGCCATGCAGTATTATACCAATTGAATTAATGAATACACCACTTAGCGAGAATTAAAAGCCTTATAGGCCGTGTTATTGATTTCGATAAGGGAATAAGTATTATCTTCAATCAATGCCTTGCCTCTAAAGCTTTTAAATTTCACTGAGTGGGAACAAACTTAATAAACTTGGTATTAGTTGATGATCTAGACTTTCCTCCAACACTTATTCACCTAGATTTTAGGATTGGCACTAGGCATCTTATTAGCTATTTAAACCCGTTAGAAAGCATAGGGATAAATCAGGTTGCACTTAACTTACGATTTAATCAATTGAATATTCCAGCAACATTAAACGTATTGCGGATGAAGTGCTACCTGATTTTACTACGTAACTTTACGGCATAACTTTTACTATTTTAAGGAAAAACAACATGAAAAAAATGATCCTGATCACAGGTGCAACTGACGGTATTGGCTTAGAAACAGCGAAACTTTTAGCTTCTAATGGGCATGATTTATTAATACATGGACGTAATATTGAAAAGTTAAACTCTGTAAAAAAGCTATTGACTGCAATAGCCAATGCCGGCAGAATCAACGGTTATTTAGCGGATTTATCTGTCTTTTCTGATGTAGCAAAACTTGTAAGTAATATTAAGAATGAACATAAAAATCTAGATGTACTTATCAATAACGCAGGTGTATTTAAGATAAATAACACCATGACATCTGATGGCTTAGATGTCCGATTTGTTGTTAATACTATTTCACCATATATCTTGACCCAAGAACTTTTACCTTTGCTTGGGAATTCAGGGCGAATTATCAACCTTTCTTCGGCCGCTCAAGCGCCTGTAAATATTCAAGCATTACTTGGAAAAACAAAACTGAGTGATATCGAAGCTTATGCTCAAAGCAAATTGGCCATTACTATGTGGAGCAAAGTGCTTGCCGATAAAATTGACGACAAAGGGCCAACAATTATTGCCGTTAATCCTGGATCTTTACTCGCCTCAAAAATGGTAAAAGAGGGCTTTGGTGTTGCAGGACATGATTTAAGTATAGGCGCTAAAATATTAACACGTATGGCACTAGAAGGCGGTATTTCTGAACATTCTGGTCAATATTTTGATAACGACAGTGGTCAATTTTCTCAACCACATCCAGACGGATTAAATCTAAAAAAGTCAGCTGAGGTTGTAGGAGTGATAGAGACTATTATAAATAGAAGCTAAAGTTCTATTCTACTTTTTGTTCTTTAAGTCATCATAAAATGGAGTTTATGCCTGCTTTATGCTCGAAAGCTGCACTTTGCTTGAACTAATACCAAACTTATTCGAATTGGTATAATCAGTTGTGCTGAAAATAACAGCCCCTAAAATAGCATTTTTATTAACGTCTTATTTCGCATCAACAGTGACTAGAAAATGCGTTCGAAATTTACCGCTGCTAAAGGTTCCTGAGTGGCAAAAGTTAGGGGGCCGAGATAAAATACCACTGGCAACTATAAACCATAAGCTTTTAGCGGTTATGGCGGTTTTGTTAACTAATAGTTATAATCATCTTTAGGGCAATATTAGCCTCAAATAACTGCTTGCAGGAAGTGAAACATCAGGCTTAAAGTCGTGGTGTGATTTCACACCAAGCGTAAATTTTTCATGTGCTGATGCAAATGTTGCTATTAATGTAGTTCAGCAAAAAGTGACAATAGTCAGCTTTATTTATTAACGAATTTCTGTTTATAAAATACTGCATAGTTCTTGCCAAAGTTAATATAATTGCACTATTTTTCAGCAATTCAAGCGCGAATAAGGGCTAGAAAATAAGCAAGATTTTTTTTTAAAAAAACTTCTATTTTTTTGCAAAAATCGATTGCAAAATACAAAGTCTAATCCCAACTGGGCTTGCATTTGTTATCCACAGAAATTGTGGAAACTTGATCCTTAGATCTAAAGCTGTGCATAACTTTGTTATTAACTTTCATTAGGGCTACTTATATCCACAAAGCGCATTAAAAATAGAGTGAAAGCTGTATTTCAACTAAAGCCAGTTATTAAGAACTTATTGAAAGGGAATGGTATAAAGACACGGTTGAAGCATACCGACTGTGTCTTTCTTAAAATATTTTATAAAACCTAAAACCTAGGATTCTGTGACTTCACCATCGTAAAAGTCGGGTAAAATTCTAACCGTTTTGATCATGTTGTCTTTTACTTCGATAATCTCTAGTGGGTAACCTGATATTCTAACGCTTAAGTTAGCTTCGGGTATATCTTCAAGGTATTCCAAGATCAAGCCATTGATGGTTTTTGGACCGTCAGTAGGAAAGCTCCATGTCATTTCTTTATTAACGTCACGAACCGTTGCACTACCATCAACTAAGTAGCTGCCGTCAGGTTGTATATTAACTTCATCGCTGGTTGTTGGTGTCATAGTCGTGGTGAAATCACCAACAATTTCTTCTAGAATGTCTTCTAATGTTACTAAGCCTTGAATATCACCATATTCATCAACAACCAAGCCTAGGCGTTCTTTGGCGCGTTGAAATTTCAGTAGTTGCACATTTAGTGGTGTCCCTTCGGGAATAAAGTAAATTTCACGTACAGCACGTAACAGTGTGGCTTTAGTGAATTGTCCTTTCGAGACTAGTCTTAAAGCATCGCGCATATGAACATAACCCACGACGTCGTCAATATTGTCGCGGTATAATAAAACACGGGTATGATTTGATTGTGTTAACTTTTTCTGAATACGTTTCCATTCATCATTGATATCTATGCCGACAAGCTCATTACGTGGGATCATAATATCTTCAACGGTAACATTTTCTAAATCAAGGATCCCGACTAACATATCTTGATCTCTGGATTTTAACATTGCACCTGATTCATTGACCACGGTACGTAGTTCTTCAGAGCTTAAGCTGTGTTGCTCTCGTTGTTCAGAACTAATGCCTAATATTGCTAAAATACCGTTGGTGATCCAATTGACCGCGATGACAAATGGATAGAGTAACTTTAAGAGTAAAGTGAGGATAAATGAGCTAGGAAAAGCAACTTTCTCGGGATACAGTGCTGCTAAGGTTTTTGGTGTGATCTCGGCAAAGATTAAAATCACTAAAGTGAGTAATAAACCTGAATAAAACACGCCGGCATCGCCATAAAGTCTTTGGGCAATGATACCGGTGATCAGGGTAGCAAAAATATTAACTAAGTTGTTGCCAATTAAGATCAAGCCGATTAGTTTATCGGGTTTTGCCAGTAATTTACTGACCCGCTTAGCACCACTATGATTTTGTTTTTCCAAGTGTTTTAATCGATAACGATTAATCGACATCATGCCAGTTTCAGAGCCAGAGAAATAGGCTGATATGAATATGAGAATGACGAGCACGACAAACAGCATATCGGTAGAGATGTTATCCAAAAAAGGGATCCTATATTTAGTTAATTTTTAAACCGTATCACTACACCAAATTGGAAAAGCAATACAAAGTTAACTTATACGCTAAAATTTATAATAAGAGAAATTCTTTCACAAATCGGCTACCAAAATAAGCCAAAGTTAATATGAAAGTAGCAATCACTGTCAGTATTAGTACTCGTTGACCGCGCCAACCTTGTTTAAAATGGCCCCATAGCGTCACAAAATATAGTGCGCACGCTAGCAATGATAGAATTGTTTTATGAGCATTTTCTTTGGAGATCATGCCGTCAATAAATATAAAACCTAGTATTTCGCTTAGTAATAAGAAGATGCTACCTAAGAGTAAAATGGTAAATAATTGTCGTTCGACTTGCATTAATGGGGGTAAATGGCTTACTGCTTGTAGGTTTTTACTTTTTAATTTCATATTAATGTAAGAGACTTGAAAGGCATATAAAGTCGCAATAACTAAAATACAGTAGGCAATAAGCGCCAAGGTAATGTGGCTAAGCATAGCGAGTTTATCTGTGGCAATTTCCATATTACCCATCGGAGTTATGAAAATCATACTGAGTTGCCATAGTCCGGCAAAACCGTAAACTACCGGCAAAAGTAAATTAACTTTAAAGCGTAATGCCGCCAATGAAATAACTAAGGTAATAATTAAGCTAACTAGAGAAACTACATTGGGCAGTGAGAAGTTCAGGTTATGATGTGTAAACAAAAACTGCGAACTACTTAAGGCATGAAAAATTATTGCCAAACAGGCAAAAATCAGTGTAACAATTAAATTGGGCCCTTTAGGGTGAAATAAACGCGATAAAATTGACAGCGTCGCGATGCTATAGCACACAAAAGCTGTAAAAGAACTGATACTTGAAAATTCCACAAAGCGCTCCGAAAAAATAAAAACTGTTCATAACACGGTTGGTTAATGTTGCGATTCTAGCAGAATACCTACTAGACTCCATAACTATTGTTTAGTTTATATCAACAGTTTACGTAACGGTTTAATAGCTAAAAAGGCTAATATTCCTGTACAAGTTAAACCAAACCAATAGGGTAGTAATTCATGACTGTGTTGCATTTGTTGACTGATGTCGATATTAAAGTTTTCCAAGCCCCAGTCTAGTAACAAACCAAAACTAACCGCCGAAATACTGATACCTAAAAGGTATTTTATTAATACGACACTACCCATTTCACTTTTGATAACACCTAAAGTTGATATATTAGTTGCCGGACCTGCCATCATAAAGACCAATGCGGTACCCGGTGATATACCCGCCATAATAAAGCCTGTGGCGACAGGTGTAGAGGCTGTCGCACAAATGTACATTGGGATCGACAGCGCAATCATGACTAGCATAGCTTGTAGGCCACTACCATAGCTTAATAAAAAAGAGCTTGGGACGAAGGTGCGTACAACGGTTGCAAACAACAAGCCAATGACTAGCCAGCCTATTAAGTCATCAATTAATTGTGTCGTACTATAACGAATGCCACTCAGAGTCTTTGTGATAATGCTATTGTTTTCTTGTTTCACTGTAGGTGTACAACAAGCGCTACTGGTTGGCTTAATTTTTTCTGTTGCTACTAATGCCTTACTACTAACACAACAATTTGTTGTTTTTGCTTTATTAGTATTAGCGTCGATCTTTTCTTCATTGTTAGAGGTTGCAACGAGCATGCCGGTAAATATTGCCGAGAATATTGCGCTGATAGGTCGATAAATAGCGAAAATAGGCCCTAATAAAGCATAGGATACCGATACTGAGTCTATACCCGTTTCAGGTGTCGCCACTAAAAATGCGGAAGTGGCAGGAGCCGATGCACCAGAGCGCCGTAGTTCAGTGGCAACAGGGATCACGCCACATGAGCATAGAGGTAATGGTGCGCCGATAAAGGCTGCTTTAATAATGGCTTTATTTCCCTGTCCTAAATGTCGGCTTAAAATTTTAGTTGGCACCCAAGCTTTCATTAGTCCTGCAATGAGTATACCGAGTAATAGCCAAGGACTTGCTTCTACACTGAGTTGTAATAAATTTTCAAAAAATAGTATGATGGTACTCACACTTGATCCAAAAGTGATGACATTAACGACAGTTTATCATAAAACTTTTTGCTATTATTGATCTGCATACTGGCTTTTTTCTTTATCAATCATTGTAAGATTAAATATCGTCATTATCTTAAAAGCATAACTTCTACTTTCGCTAATTAATTGTACGGGTATAATAGAGTTAATTTTTTGCGCAAAGTTAATATTTGAGTCCTTTATGTTTGAAAATCTTTCCGATCGTTTAACGAAAACACTAAAAAATATCAGTGGCCGTGGTCGCCTAACTGAAGACAATATAAAAGATACTTTACGTGAAGTGCGAATGGCATTGCTCGAAGCTGATGTTGCTTTGCCTGTTATTCGTGATTTTATTGCCAAAGTTAAAGCAAGTGCTGTTGGTCAAGATGTCTCGAAAAGTTTAACACCCGGGCAAGTTTTCGTAAAAATAGTTCAAAAAGAACTCGAAGCAGCTATGGGTGATGTTAACGAAGCACTTGATCTAAAAGCAGCACCGCCAGCTGTGGTATTGATGGCCGGTTTGCAAGGGGCAGGTAAAACCACCTCAGTAGCAAAATTGGCCAAATTTTTAACCACACGTGAAAAGAAAAAAGTGTTAGTGGTTAGTGCCGATGTTTATCGTCCGGCGGCGATTAAACAGCTTGAAACCTTAGCAAAAGAAATTGATGTTGGTTTTTTCCCGAGTGATATTAAGCAAAAGCCGATTGATATTGCTACAGCCGCGATTGATCACGCAAAGAAAAACTTTTTTGATGTGTTAATTGTTGATACCGCCGGTCGTTTACATATTGATGGCGATATGATGGCTGAAATCCAACAGCTACATGCGGCAATCAATCCTATTGAAACACTATTCACTGTTGACGCCATGACAGGTCAAGATGCGGCAAACACCGCGAAAGCCTTTAATGACGCCTTACCGTTAACCGGTATAATTTTAACTAAAACCGATGGTGATGCTCGCGGTGGTGCTGCGTTATCAATTCGTCATATTACCGGCAAGCCAATCAAGTTTATGGGGGTTGGCGAAAAAATTGAAGCACTTGAGCCTTTTCATCCGGATCGTATTGCTTCACGTATTCTTGGCATGGGCGATGTTCTTTCTTTAATTGAAGAAGTAGAACAAAAAGTTGATCGCAAGCAAGCTGAAAAATTAGCGAAGAAAGTTAAAAGCGGTAAAGGTTTTGATTTAGAAGATTTTCGCGATCAGTTAGTTCAAATGAAAAGTATGGGCGGTATGATGGGCTTAATGGATAAATTACCCGGTATGGGGAATATGTCTGAGCAAGTTAAAGGCCAAATGGATGATAAAGTCACCATACGCATGGAAGCCATGATTAATTCGATGACACCTGCAGAGCGTAAGCGTCCTGAAATTATTAAAGGTTCACGTAAGCGTCGTATTGCTGCTGGCTCAGGCACACAAATACAAGATGTGAATAAATTATTGAAACAATTTACTCAGATGCAAAAAATGATGAAGAAAATGTCAGGCAAAGGCGGCATGCAAAAAATGATGCGCTCTATGAAAGGCATGATGCCTCCTGGCGGCGGTGGAATGGGCGGCGGCATGTTTGGCCGTTAAATAACACGAACATTTAGCTCCGTGAGTTACTAATAAAGGTAGCAAATTGCTACCTTTATTATTTTCTACACTACACTGAAAGCAATTGCTTAATCTATGGTGTTATACCAAAGCTATTAAATTTCACTGAGTGGGAAGAAACTTATTGGTATTATTATTTTTGCGAAAATTTATCCAGAGTTCGGGTTAGCCTAAGGAGCACTCACTGTGTTGGAACAAGAAATTATTAGTCAGAAAGATTTAGACGAATTACTGCATATCAATGAGTTTATTGAGCAACAAAGTGAAAACTCATTGGTTGGCGAGCTAAAAAAAGCGATATTAGACTCTGGAAAACTCGAGTTAGCACAATGGGAGTCTTTACGTGAGCACATCAATGAAATAGAAACGCTTATTCCTCATATTGAACTAATCATTAAATTAAAAAAAGAAAATAAATCTTAACCACCTGCGCCTTTTCGATAAACTTTCTCTTTAATGGCCTTAGCAAGTAAATCAGATGTTTCTATTTTTAAAGCCTAAATAACCTTTAAAGGTATTGATATTTTTTTTGTTGAGTATTTTATCACCAAGTGCGGTCAGCATTGAGCCTAGCACGACTAAGCCAGCCCCCATATAAGCCAGTAAGTTTAAATGTTGTGCTTGAAATGTTGTTGGCCAAAGCTGCTCAGCGATAGTGGCAAAGATTACCGTCAGTAATGGTGTTATTGCCAAGGTTGCACTGACTTTTGCTGTCGGAAGATATTCTAATGATTTGGCAAAGGTACCATAAGCAATGAGTGTATTCGCACAGCAAAAAAATAACAGTAGTAACGCCGTGTCATCTAGTGACATTATTTCTTGTGGGCTTGCTAGCGGTAAGAAAAATAAAGCGCTTAATAAATAAATACACCACATAATTTGATTTGAGCTGTAATAGCGCAGCATCTTTTTTTGCATAATGGCATAAGCAGCCCAAGTTATAGCTGCACCGAACATAATGATAAAGCCAACTAAAAAATCATCATGGCTAATATTACTGCTATCAATGAATTGTTGGTTAAAAAATAATAATAAACCTGAAATAAGCACGAAAGAGCCAACCATTTGACCGCGACTAAAACTTTCTTTAATAAAAACCACACTGCCTATGAGCATTAAGAATGGTGCCATTTGGATCAGCATTTGAGCTGTTTCTGCCGGAATAAAATACAATGATGCGAGATACAATATATAATTTAAACTCAACAATATTGCCGCAATAAATAATCTTTTCATTAAGCTTGGTTGTTGTAATACAGTGCTAGGGAGCTTTCGTTTCATTGATAGCAATATGGCTACGAAGCATGCCGCAAAGACAAAGCGATACCAAGTAATGGTATAAGCGTCCATCAAAACTAGAACAGATTTTAGTGCTAACGGTAGTAAGCCCCACATAATGGCGGTGATCATCGCTAACATTAAGCCTTTAGTGCTGTTGCTTGCTTGTTGAGTCATGATTTTTCCATCCAGAAAAGACAAATAATAGTGCAGCTTTAAGTATCACCGAGTTTGGCGCGTGGATTATATAGCTATATTGCAGGCGCGGTAACTAATTTGTTAAATAAGCTAGTAAAGTTTAGCTTTAGGTTGCTTTGTCAGCAAAAAAGCGTAAAATACGCGAGCTTTTCTGTCACTAAGTTGATAGAAATGTCTGGAAAATTCGTTTTAACACTTAAATTATATAGAGGACGATATGGTTACCATTCGTTTAGCTCGTGGCGGCGCAAAGAAGCGTCCATTCTATCAGGTTGTTGTTGCAGATAGCCGTAACTCTCGCGATGGTCGTTTCATCGAGAAAGTTGGTTTCTTTAACCCTACAGCGCAAGGTCAAGCGGAAAAATTACGTTTAGACCTAGACCGTGTCAACCATTGGGTTGGTCAAGGTGCAACTGTATCTGATCGTGTGGCCAAATTAGTTAAAGATGCTCAAAAAGCAGCTTAAATTAAATTGGTAGGTTTTAGGAGTTAGTTGTGGAAGTTATTGGTAAAGAAGTCATCTTAGGTAAAGTAGGCGCAGTCTACGGCATCAAGGGTTGGTTGAAAATTCATTCATTCACAGATGACCAAGAAGCCATACTAGACTATTTCCCTTGGTCTTTAAAATTAGGGAATAAGATTCAATCAGTAGATATTACCGATTGGCGTAAACATAACAATGGTCTTGTTGTTAAAGTTGCAGGTATTGATGATCGTGACGTAGCCCAAAAGCTTGTTGGCTCAGAAATATTTGTTAGCGAAGACGCGTTATCAGACTTACCTGAAGGTGAGTTTTATTGGCGTGATCTAATCGGCATGACTGTAGTTACTGACAAAGGTTACGATCTAGGTCAGGTTTCCGACATAATGGAAACGGGCGCTAACGATGTACTGGTTGTAAAAGCGAATCTTAAGGATGGCTTTGGAAAGAAAGAAAGGTTAATACCTTACTTAATGGACCAAGTTATACTTTCGGTGAGCGCTGAAGATAAACAAATTTGTGTTGACTGGGATCCAGGTTTCTAAACTTGAGTAACTGCAAATTATGGATTGGGGTGATCAGCCTTTTTCCGGAAATGTTTGATGCAATTACCGAGTACGGGGTGACTGGCCGAGCTATTCGTAAAGGTTTAATTGACTTTCATAAGTGGAATCCTAGAGATTTTACTCATGATAAACATCGCACCGTAGATGATCGCCCTTATGGCGGTGGTCCAGGGATGCTGATGATGGTTCAACCGTTACGAGATGCCATTATTGCTGCACGTGCTGTAGCTGAAGTTGATGGTAAAAAAGCTAAGGTTATATATTTGTCGCCGCAAGGACGAAAATTGGACCAAGCCGGTGTACGCGAATTAGCACAACATGACCGACTGATATTTATAGCGGGACGTTATGAAGGTATAGATGAGCGACTCATTGAATCTGAAATAGATGAAGAGTGGTCGGTCGGCGATTATGTTTTAAGTGGTGGGGAACTGCCTGCTATGAATGTAATTGATGCCGTAGCACGCTTTGTGCCTGGTGTATTAGGACATCAACAATCAGCCGAGCAGGATTCATTTTCTGACGGTTTATTGGATTGTCCTCATTATACTCGGCCAGAGGTAATGGATGTTTCGTTAACCGAAACAAAGCCCGTTCCCAAAGTGTTGTTAAGTGGTAATCACGAACACATTAGGCAATGGCGCCAATATCAGTCATTAGAACGAACATGGGCCAGAAGACCAGAACTATTAACTAACCTAGCTCTGACAGCGGAACAGCAAAAAATGTTAGTAGCCATTAAGGCTGATAACAAAAATACTGTTGATGACTGTGAACCCTAGGAAGAAGGTATTATGAGTAATATTATTAAGCAGCTTGAAGCTGAGCAAATGAAAAAAGATGTACCAGCGTATAGCCCAGGCGATACTGTTGTTGTACAAGTAAAAGTTACAGAAGGTGATAAATCACGTCTTCAAGCATTTGAAGGTGTTGTAATCGCAATTAAAAACCGCGGCATCAATTCTGCATTCACTGTTCGTAAAATTTCAAACGGTGTTGGTGTAGAGCGTGTATTCCAGACACATAGCCCAATCGTTGACTCAATTGAAGTCAAACGTCGCGGTGATGTACGTCAAGCTAAGCTTTACTATCTTCGTGAGCGTTCAGGTAAATCTGCACGTATCAAAGAGAAATTGGCAAAAAGATAATCCCTCTTTAGTAAGAGTTTTATCGCTTAATTTTTTAGTAAAGAAAGATGATGAAAAAAGCCTGAATAAGCAATTATTCAGGCTTTTTGTTTTCTATTGCTTTATGAAAAATAGTGACTCTTTACTTACGGGTTTAGGGCTGGAAAACGTAGCTGTGCATTTATTGACAATCATAGTATGTTTAAATCACAGGACTCTTTATCCACTCTTACCCTAAGTAAAGTATTGAATAAAGATGTAAAGTTGGTTTAAAGCCTTTACAAATAACGTTATGGAAGCATGATGAAACAAGATATCACTCAAGCTATCGTTGACTGGGCTGAAGGTAGCGCCCAATCACAAGAAAATCTATATGTACTTATTTATGATCATTTACGGAAATTAGCATCAAAGCAAAGATTGAAAGTGGCTGATAAGTTTGGTCAAAGTAGTATTGAGGAGCATATCAACTCCACTACAGCAATTGTGCATGAAGTCTATATAAAACTTGAGAGCAGTAATGGCGAGTACTTTCGTCATCGCAAAGAGTTTTTTATTATGGTTGCTCGTACCATTCATAATATTTTAGTCGATCAAGCGAGAAAAAATGCCGCGCAAAAACGGCAAGCGGAATTGACAACGTTTGATGATATAGGTGAAGAACTGGCTTTTGAATTTTCGGAACAAGATCAAAAAATGTTAGATTTAGGTAATGCACTACAACAAATGGAAGTTGAATATCCAAGGCAAGCACAAAGTATGCAGTTAAAATATTTTGGCGGTTTGCTGGTTAAAGAAATTTCCGATATTCTTGCGATTAGTACTTCCAGTGCAGAAAAAGATTTGGCCTTTGCTAAATCATGGCTTAAATTAAGGTTAACATCATGAAAACCTTAGTGCTATCAACTAAGTATCAGGGTTATAACTTAGCTTGTTATTGGCATTCGATAAGCAAAAGTGTTGAATTTTATGCCGTCAATAAACCGTTGAAGTTTCATACCGGCTTCGGTTTTTTAAGTCGTTTTAAAACGGCAAAAATCGGCACGAATTTATCGGTAGAAGTACATTTTAGAAAGCTTGTAAAAGAAAAAATTGCCATTATTATGCTGAAAGTAAAAGGAGTTATTTTAAAAGCACAGGCGATAGAAGTAACTACAGGGGAAAAAGTACCAATGTCCTCTATTACCTACCAGCAATTGACCAAATAACCCTCCATACAAAATAAACGGTAAAACCTATTAATTTTGCTTGTATAAACTTCGTCGGTAATGACTCAAGCTATTGGTGTTTTAACTGGAATTTAATTTTACTTGCGATTTATGGTGTTGAGGCACTATAACCGTGACAAGTTAATGATGTACTATGGGCGATATACACCATAGTTTCTGAAATTAATGGCTTAATATTTTATATTCGCATACTTGTTACCTAAGATGCTGCTTAGGCATATTAATACAACGCACTTGTTTAGCTTGCAAAGCTAATTAAACTCTTATATAAAACTATAGATAATAAACAAGTACTTGATAATAAAAATAAAATGTTAACTAATTTCATCCTTAATACAACTTGTTGTTATAAGCTAGCAGGTCAATAAATGGCCTCAACTGCCTTATTTGAGCATTTCTCATTGCTTATTGATTTACCCAAAAATCAACATGTGAGTTATTTCAATCAGCATATTAGTGACCCATCACAGGCAGAAGAGCTGAAAGCACTGCTTAATAACCATTTTAGCAATAGTGATAAAACACAATGGCATGAGCTCATTGCTCAACAAGCCCAAGATATCACCGGTGATGAACAGTTGGATGACTTACTTGGTAGCAACCTCGGCGTTTATACCTTAACGGAAGTTATTGGCGAAGGGGGCATGGGCATTGTATTTTTAGCTGAGCGTAATGATGGCATGATGCAGCAACAAGTCGCTATCAAGTTTTTGTTTCCGTCAATTGTTCATGTTGTGGGGTCAAAATTGGTTCATAACCAAGCCCAAATTTTAGCAAGACTGAATCACCCCAATATAACGCAAGTTTATGATGCAGGTACCAGCCCAACAGGACTACATTATGTCGTGATGGAGTACGTGGCTGGTCAGCCTATTGATCTGTATTGCCAACAGCAAAAGCTTAACTTTATAGAGCGAGTTCATTTGTTTTTAGACGTTTGTGATGCAATAACTAAGACTCATTTAATTAATATTGCTCATAGCGATATTAAACCGGGCAATGTGCTGGTTAACAAGGATGGTTTGGTAAAAATACTCGACTTTGATATTGCAAAAATGCTGCACAGTAATGAGCAAGAAGCTGAAGATGACAGTGTGAAACGTTATCTTCGTGCGCTGAGTCTTGCTTATGCGTCGCCTGAGCAATTAACTGGTCAGATGCTAACGTTAGCAACTGACCAATATTCGTTAGCGGTGCTATTTTATGTTTTGCTGAGTGAGCAGACTCCCTTTGATATCGAACGAAAAAATATCAATGAGTTAGTAGAAGATATTCAGTCAGGCCGAGCTAAAACATTGGTGATTAATCAAGATCATATCCAAATAACAATCGGCCAACATTGGGCTATGGTGAGCGATATGGCGAAAATAATCACCAAAGCCATGTCGGCAAATGTCAATGACCGTTACCCAACGGTTGCGGCTTTTAAATCAGACATTCATAAAACCCTAAAATATTTTCCTACTGAGGTAAATTATTCATTATGGCAGCGAGCTAAAAAGTGGTTAATACGAAAGCCTTTACTTGCGTTAGTGTATGCGGTGCTGATTATTGCAAGCCTGTCTTTTGCTGTGCAAAATGAAAATATTGAGCAAGAGCGTAATTTAGCCTTAATCGCTCAGCAATATGCTGAGCAGAAAACACAGCTTGCTGAACGAGATAAAATGCATGCAGTAGCGGTTGCTAGTCAATTAGCAAATATTTTAAAGCAAAAAAATACTAATCAAACTCAAGCTGAGCGGAGTGCTGTTAAGGCTATGCTTATGCAAGGTTATGAGAGCATCATGAACTCAAGCACGCTCAACAGCGTGGAAAAATTACACCTAGTACAAGTTATTGTTGAAAGTTATCTTAATCAAAAACAACACCAAGCAGCGATAACAGCACTCGAGAGAACACTCGATATATCTGAATTGCTGATGCAAGATATAGTGCAGCAATTACCATTATCACTTTTGTTGATCGAAACTTATTTACAGATAGAGCAAAGGCTTCGGGCAAGTACTTTTGTCGAACGATTGAAAAAAGCAATAAGCTCTCAAGGTCATAGTAGTGAAACTGAAAAGTTACTGTTATTGGCTGAAAGGGCTTTGTCGCAGGCTTGATAGCTTTTTTAATCGCTAAACAGTGCCGCTTATATTTCGGCTTTACATAGCCCTCTCCACTCATAGTACCTTTGTGGGCCTGTTTTTATACATCCATTTAAAGAACACCATTTAGGCTCTTTATTCAATTTCCTCCACATCTTTATAAAAAATCATTACGGTTTTTATCGTCAACTTCGTAGCTATAACGCTGCAGAGTAACGAGGTAAATTTACCTCAACAACACAGAGAATTGTCAGCATAAGGGCGACTCGAAAAGTGTCGATGTAGGTTAAACAAATCAAATAATAAATAGGATGTTAAATGGCTTTAATAAATTGTTGGGAATGTGACGCTACTATCAGTACAACAGCTGAGGCTTGTCCGAAATGCGGTGCACCATCAAAGCATGTAAATTCAGTTGCTCAAGACCTGCAGCCTGTAGTGCAAACTATCGGCATAGACCCAGAAGTGCACAAGGAAATGCTAGCTCAAGCGAGTATTACGGTAAAGCGTAAAAAACTGTTGAAAAATTTGCAGGACATTGTTGCCGGCACTGTCCATGAAAAGTTTTTGAATGCCAAAGGTAATGGGAAAAAGGTTTATGCGCAAATTCAATGGAAGCATTATTTTATTGATGATCATGAAAAAGATAAAACTACGCAAACACACGTAAGTAAAACAACCGGTTTTACTAATCGCGGTAACAGTTATGTAAAAGATGTCAACGTAAGTACGACGACAACACATTATGATTATGTTGATGTTATTGATACAAAAGATCATAAATCGACATACCGTTTAGTTGATTGCCAACTAGACAAATTAAAGGCCGGCCAAGTTATTTCCTTAGGATGGGTGAATAAATCGGAACAACCTTTAGTTGATGAGCAATGCTCCGAGGATTCTGGGCCGATAGGTCAAAGCTGGGGGGAAAACATTCAACCGTCAATTTTTGTCTCTCACCTTGACCCTAAAGGCGGTAGTGAAAGTAATTGGCAGGCGTTAGCATCTGAAGAATTTAATGATAGTTTTATCAGTAGTAGTATTGGTAAATGGCATTTACTTTGGCTGACTCCAGTAGTACTTAGTGTAGCTAATTTTCAAGAGGAACTGCTCATTAGCGGCTCTGTGATTGCTTTGTCGGCGATGATTGTCGTTAAAGTCGCGCGTAGTATCAAAGCCGGTAAACAATTTAAATTATTTAAAGAATGGTACCGAAATGAAGCCAGTCAAATGTTACATAAAGGCAATGATAGCTATGAGCGATTAAGGTAATTCGACCCGATACTATGAGAGCAAATAAAAGCCGTGCAGTTACCTATCATCTATTCACTTAGGGTAAATGGTAGGTCATGATGAAACAGAGCAATAGCCCCCTAAACATTGACGAAATATAAAAACTATTGAGCGCTTTAAAATGATGGCTTTATGGTTAGTAGCTAGCGATAGAAATTGATGTTGCTAATGTTATTTTTATTTATCAGCATTTGTTTTAGATAGTTGATTATATTTGTATTTTTAATTTTCTCTGGCTTTTTCAGACAAGCTTTCTTGCTTTCCAAAACTCATTGTCTTGCGCTAACAGCAGGAAAATCTTCTCTGTTAAATATTTTAGCTCCAAGCACTTTTATCTTACAACCTCTGACCTTTGCGTTTAATGCTTTCACTGCATGTATTCTAAAGTTATAAAAAATAATCTTAGCTTTATTTTACAATCACGGACAAGATTTTTAAGCTTCTGTTTTTATAATAATTATCACTCTTTTTAGCGCTATTTTATGCGCTTGCTGTGCCTTCATTTGATAGTGAAATATAAGGAATAATTACTTAATATTCGACTTTAGTGGTGTATTACAACACGAAAACTTAGGCTATGATGTTGGCAAGTTAAAATATAATGATAGTTGAATGAAGCCGTTACTTCGACATATCAGAAACCACTAGATATTAGAAAATGAAGGATTAAGCATGCAAGAACTTAAAAGCCGTTATCCCGTATTAGAGCAGGCAAAAGCTCACACCTATATTGATGCCGCAACTTATGATGCCATGTATCAACAATCAATCGAGCAACCTGAAGTTTTTTGGGCTGAACAAGCTGAAGAATTTCTTGATTGGTATAAACCTTGGGATAGTGTGACTGATGTCGACATGAAGTCTGCAGATATCAAATGGTTTTCTGGTGGTAAATTAAATGTTAGCTACAACTGTATTGATCGTCACTTAGTGACTAAAGCTAATGACACTGCCATTATCTGGGAAGGTGATGATCCCAGTGAAGATAAAAAAATTACTTATCAAGAGCTACACGATCATGTTTGTCGCTTTGCAAATTTATTAAAAGCACGTGGCGTAAAAAAAGGTGATCGTGTTTGTATTTATATGCCAATGATCCCTGAAATTGGTTATGCCATGTTAGCCTGTGCTCGCATAGGTGCGGTGCATTCGGTCGTTTTTGGTGGTTTCTCTACTGAAGCTATTCGTTCACGAATTATAGATGCTGACTGCCAAGTTGTGATCACCTCGGATGAAAGTCTTCGTGGTGGACGCGTTATTCCAATTAAATCTAATGTTGATGCTGCGATTGTTGATTGCCCAAATGTTCACTCGGTAATTGTTGTGGAAAGAACCGCGGGTGATATTGCTTGGAATGATAAAGTTGATGTCAATTATCAACAAGAAGTTGCTAAGCTTCCTGCCGCTTGTGACCCTGAAGTGATGGACGCTGAAGACCCATTATTTATTTTATATACCTCGGGTTCAACAGGCACACCTAAAGGTGTACTTCATACTTGTGGTGGCTATTTACTTTATGCTGCTATGACCCATAAATATGTCTTTGATTATAAAGATGGCGAAATTTATTGGTGTACAGCTGATGCCGGTTGGATCACTGGACACTCTTATATTTTTTACGGACCATTAGCCAATGGCGCGACCACCTTAGTTTTTGAAGGAGTGCCAACTTACCCAGATGCTGGCCGTTTTTGGGAAGTATGTGATAAGCATCAGGTTAATATTTTCTATACTGCCCCAACGGCTATTCGCGCATTAATGAGTGTTGGCGATAGCTTTGTTGAAAAAGCTGATTTATCGTCACTACGTATTTTAGGTACCGTTGGCGAGCCCATTAACCCTGAAGCATGGCATTGGTACTATGAAGTTGTGGGTAAAAATAATTGCCCTATCGTTGACACGTGGTGGCAAACTGAAACTGGTGGTATTTTAATAACTTCACTGCCCGGTGCTGTTGATATGAAACCAGGTGCTGCAGGTAAACCATTTTTCGGTGTTAAACCGGCACTGTTTGATAAAGACGGCAATACTCTAGAAGGCGAAAACCAAGGCTTGCTAATGATGACGGGCAGCTGGCCAGGCCAATTACGTAGTGTTTATGGCGATCACGAGCGCTTTTATCAAACCTATTTAAGTCAATACCCAGGAAATTACTTTACTGGTGATGGTGCAAAACGGGATGAAGATGGCTTTTACTGGATCACTGGCCGTGTTGATGATGTCTTAAATGTTTCTGGTCACCGACTAGGCACTGCAGAAATCGAAAGTGCACTTGTACTACATCCTGCAGTTGCTGAAGCGGCTGTTGTAGGTTACCCACATGAAATCAAAGGCCAAGGGGTATATGCCTATGTGACCTTGATGAGTAATGCAACAGAATCAGATGCCTTGTTAGCAGAGTTAACTGAATTTGTTGCCAAAGAGTTAGGTCGTTTTGCTAAGCCTGATTATATTCAATATGCTCCAGGCTTACCTAAAACACGTTCGGGTAAAATTATGCGCCGTATTTTACGTAAAATTGCTGAAAACGATCTTGATACCTTAGGTGATACATCAACGTTAGCTGAGCCTGCTGTTGTTGAGCACTTAGTTAGTAACCGGATTGTTCATAGTTAAATGATTAATAGATAATCTTTATTAATTATATTGAGATAAAAGCGCCAATAGGCGCTTTTTTTAACTAAAAAATTTATTAATAAGGCTGTACCTAAGTAAATTATAGTGTAATATAATCAATACAAATAAAGTAAACTTTAATTTACACCGAGATTTTCAATAAAATGTATAATCCGCACTATCGATATTATTACCTCCCATACTTTAGCTAGTCATACATCTAGCGTCATAGTTAATTGCTAAATTAACTAGAAATACTTTACTTAACCCTATATTTATTGCTCTATATTCAGGAAAGTCCTATGTCAGAATCTACTTCTACTACGTCTGCCGCAAGCACAATGCCGAAAAGCAGATTAAATGATATACATGTTAATGCCGAAGATGTCTTAATTACTCCTAATGCCTTACGAGAAGAGTTGCCACTGCCAGAAGCTGGTCGTGTGTTTGTTAAAAATGCTCGTCAAATCATTGCGAATATTATCCATAAACAAGATCATCGCTTATTAGTGATCACTGGGCCTTGTTCGGTGCATGATGTCGATGCGGCGAAAGCTTATGCCAGAAAACTAAAAGTACTACATGATAAATACCAAGATAGTTTATATATTGTTATGCGGGTTTACTTTGAAAAACCCCGTACAACCGTGGGCTGGAAAGGCTTAATTAATGATCCGCATATGGATGGTTCATTTGATGTTGAAAGTGGCCTGCGCAAAGCACGTGAATTATTAATTTACTTAACGGAATTAGGTTTACCTTTAGCTACCGAAGCGCTTGATCCTATTAGCCCACAATATTTAGCTGAGCTATTTAGTTGGTCTGCGATTGGCGCACGTACCACAGAATCGCAAACCCATCGTGAAATGGCCAGTGGTTTGTCTATGCCTATCGGCTTTAAAAATGGCACTAATGGTGGCCTTGGCGTGGCAATTAATGCTTTGCAGTCAGCAGCGCATTCGCACCGTTTTATGGGCATTAATCGTCAAGGACAAGTTGCACTAATTAAAACCTCAGGTAACCCCGACGGCCATGTTATTTTACGTGGTGGCAAACAACCGAATTATGATTCAGTGAATGTCCAGTTATGTGAGCAAGAGTTGGCTAAACAGGATTTAGAGCCAGGCATTGTGGTTGATTGTTCGCATGGCAATTCTAATAAAGATTACCGCCGTCAACCGTTAGTGGCAGAGAATGTTTTTAATCAAATTTGTGACGGCAATAAGTCGATCATTGGTATTATGTTAGAGAGTAATATCAATCCAGGTAATCAGAGTTCAGATCTACCATTTAAAGCACTTGAATACGGTGTCTCTGTTACTGATGCTTGCATTGATTTTACTACCACAGAACAGCTTATTTTAGGTGCTAGTACCAAGCTTGAAACCATTTTAAAGCAAAGAATTAATGCTACGAGTTAAAAAAGGATTAAAGGTTAGCAATGAGTAACACAGCTACATTTGAGCAGCAACTGACTGCACTGCGCGATGAAATTGATGATATCGATGGTCAACTGGTTGCGTTATTGGCTAAGCGACGCGCTGTAACGACAAAAGTTGGTTTATTAAAAAGTGAAGTCGGTATGCCTATTTTTGCTCCTGAACGTGAAGCGAGCTTATTAAAAGCTCGGCGCCAACAAGCGATAGCCGCCGGAATTTCTCCGGAATTAATCGAAGATATTTTGCGTCGCTTGATGCAAGACTCTTATATTAGCCAAGATGCCAGCGGCTATCGCTGTGTTAATCCGGATTGCAAAAAAATCGTTATTATTGGTGGTGATGGTCAATTAGGGCGAATTTTTGGCGACTTATTTACCCGCTCTCATTATCAAGTGCAAACTTTGGAACAAGCCGATTGGCCCAATAGTACTGACATTTTAGCGGATGCGAATTTAGTGATTGTAGCTGTGCCGATCAGATTGACCGCTATGATTATTCAAAAACTAAGTAGCTTGCCTGAAAGTTGTATTTTAGCGGATGTTACCAGTATTAAAGAAGCACCGCTGTACGAAATGATGAAAGTACATAATGGTCCTGTTATCGGTTTGCATCCTATGTTTGGTCCTGATGTTACCGGTTTAGTTAAACAAACCATTATTGCTTGTGAAGGGCGCTTGCCAGAACAATATCATTGGTTATTGGAGCAGTTTCAAGTTTGGGGAGCAAAAGTTTACCCAGTTGAAGCACACGCTCATGACCAAGCAATGTCGATGGTGCAAGTGATGCGACATTTTTCCACTATTGCTTATGGTTATCATTTAATGACTGAAGGCGCTGATATCGCACAATTAGTAGAGATGAGCTCGCCCATTTATCGTTTAGAGCTGATTATGGTCGGACGCTTATTTGCTCAAGATCCCGTGCTATACACAGATATTATTTTTGCCAACCAAGATAATATTGCTATGATGAAGCGCTTTGCCTATCGATTTTTAGAATTACTTGAAGATGTGCAGTTAGATGACAAACAAGCTTTTACCGCTATGTTTTCACAAGTTGCGGATTGGTTTGGAGATTATGCTAATATTTTCTTACAGGAAAGTAAGGCGATGTTGATAAAAGCCGATCAACTCAAGAAACATTAAATCGCAAGGCGACTATACCAACAAGGAATGAAATGAAAACAGTTTCCAGTATTTTACTAATTATCACGATTTTTTTTACCATAACCGCCTGCGCTAACGGTGATGTAGAAAAAAACACTATGGCCATTGGTGAGATTAGTCAACAGCAATTAATCCGTGATCATAACTCTTTTCAACAAAGTTATCAGGCCTTTGAATTATCTGAACGGGAAGTTACAGCGATTAAACGTTGGCCAAGTAATTTACATATAGATGTTTATTTTGGCTCTTGGTGTCATGATAGCCAACGTGAAGTCCCTCGGTTTTTGAAAGTATTGGCAGAAAATAACACACTTTCTTACCGCTTAATTGGCCTTGATTATGATAAATCAGAGCCGAATGGCTTAGCAAAAAGTCATGATATTCATTACACGCCAACTTTTATAGTTTATCAAAATAGTAAGGAATTAGGACGTATTATTGAGCGACCACAAGTGTCATTAACCGCTGATATATCGGCAATGTTATAGTTTCTTATTAAAAATCACCGAATAGCTTTAAAAGTCGCACAGCAATAATAGGCTATGCGACTTTTTTAATTTCGATAAACGCTAAAGGTGTATGGCTTTAGCTTAGCCACATTTTGAATCGCCACAGTTTAAACAGGTAGCGCAACCGTCAAGTAAAACCACCGATTTTTGGTGACACTTTTTACAGCTACTTGCGGTGGCTGGAAAATTAAGTTGATTTTCACCGTCAGTCTGGTTTGTATTCTCTGCCATAACGGCTTGCTGTTTTTGCTTTAAATAAGCTTGTTGGTGAGCATCTATTTCACTTTTAGGTAACATATCTAAGGTTTTTAAATGAGTTTCAATAACATGACCAATGTCAGCAACAACCGACGGCATAAAAATTCCTGTGCCAGGTTGATAGTAACCGCCTTTCGGATCAAATACAGCTTTGAGTTCTTCAACTAAAAATGTGCAATCACCGCCTTTACGAAATACTGCAGAAATCACCCGTGTCAAAGCAACCACCCATGAATAAAATTCCATATTTTTTGAATTAACAAATATTTCAAATGGCCGTCTAACTTCTTGCGCAGTCCCTTGGTTCAATAAAATGTCATTGACGGTGATATATAAGGCATGGTCTGAAATAGGTGGCTTTATTTTGTAGGTTGAACCGACTAACATTTCAGGTCGTTTGGTCTTCTCGGTTAAGTTTACCATTGCCTTATTTTTATCATTTTCTGTTGCTAACGTAACGTCTGTGTCAGGCAGCTTTACCTTGGCAGCGCAGATATTCTGTGTAATTTCTTTCATCATTATCACTCTGGTTATTATTTATACCCATGACACTGCAATAGGCAGAATTTCAGCTTGAAGTATTATGGGTATATAAGCTTAAAGTTTGCCGTAATAGCCTTCTTTTAAAGCATCATGTAAATTGGCTGCAGTATGAACTTCACCGTCGTAGCGGATTTCTTCATTACCTTTTGCTGTTATTTTTGCGCCATCAGCTAGGGTGAATTCATATTCGACTTTTTCTAGATCAGTTTCTTTCACGAGTACACCTTGATGAACTTCAGGATTAAATCGGAAGGTAGTACAACCTTTTAATCCTTTATCATAGGCATAGAGATAAATATTCTTAAACTGCTCGTAAGCAAAATCAGTTGGAATATTAATGGTTTTTGAAATTGAAGAGTCTATCCAATATTGGGCTGCTGCTTGAATATCAACATGCGCTTCTGGGCTAATGCTGTCACTCGCCGTGAAATAATTTGGTAGTTGCTCATCACCTTGAGTAGCATAGGCTTGTGCATTAGGGTTAATCATTGCTCGATAGGCTAAAAGTTCGTAGCTTGATACCGCTACGGATTCTTTCGACTTTTTACCTTGGCGAATAATATTTCGATGATATTCATGGGCAAAACTTGGCTCTATGCCGTTTGAAACATTATTACCTAAGCTGAGTGCGAGTGTGCCGGTTGGGGCAATAGAAGTATGGTGAGTAAAGCGTGCGCCTACTTCAGCAAGTTGTGCGATTAGTTCGGGCTGCTCCTGAGCAATTCTTTGCATATAACGACTATATTTAGCATGTAATACTGCTCCGGTAATACGATCGCCAACTTTAATACCATCTTTTATCATTTCGGGACGTTTATTCAGCATAGCTTGGTCAACGGTAAAGCTTTGTTTGAGGATCGGGGCAGGGCCTTTCTCTTTTGCAAGTTTAAGCGCTTCTTGCCAACCCGTAATGGCGAGAATTTTTGATACCTCTTCGGTAAATGCAACGGCTTCTGGGCTATTATAAGGTATTTTAAGTAAGGTTAAAGCTGAGCCTAACCCGAGATAACCCATGCCATGTCGGCGTTTGCTTTCAATCTCTAGTCGTTGCTCAGCCAGTGGCAAACCATTTATTTCTACAACATTATCTAGCATACGAGTAAATATGCGGATGACTTTTTTAAATTTCTGCCAATTAAATTCTGCCTTATTAGAAAATGCTTGCTCGACAAACTTCACTAAATTGATTGAACCAAGCAAACATGCTCCATGTGGTGGTAATATTTGTTCACCGCAAGGATTACTCGCACGCAGTTGTTCACAAAACCAGTTGTTATTCATCTCATTGGCATGGTCAATTAGGATAAAGCCGGGCTCAGCATAATCAAAAGTATTACTCATGATCATATCCCACAGACGCTGTGCTGGAATATGTTGATAAATTCGACAGGCAATTTGCCCTTGTTCGTTTAGAATGTAATCGTGCTGTTTAATAAAGTCGGCATGATAGTGATTTTCTTTAAAAAGCACGGTTGAGCTATCATTGAGCTCTATATTATCTGCGAGGACTTCTTTATAAGTTAATGGAAAGTTTAATGGCCAATCGCTATTATTTTTTACCGCACTGATAAAATCATCACTGATCAATAAAGATAAGTTAAATTGGCGTAAACGGCCATCTTCGCGTTTGGCGAGAATAAAGTCTTTGACATCAGGGTGAGAGATATCAAATACACCCATTTGAGCACCGCGCCTGCCGCCAGCTGAGCTTACGGTGAAACACATTTTGTCGTATATATCCATAAACGACAAAGGACCGGATGTTGTTGCACCAGCACCTGCGACATAAGCGCCACTAGGTCTTAAAGTCGAGAATTCATACCCGATACCACAACCGGCTTTTAGCGTTAAACCCGCCTGATGTACTTGTTGTAAAATACCAGTCATTGAATCTTCGATGGTGCCCGATACCGTACAATTGATGGTAGATGTTGCGGGTTTAAATTTTGCTGCACCGGCATTAGAAATAATACGACCTGCTGGGTAAGCGCCAGATTGCATAGCCCAAAGAAATTTTTCTTGCCATTGTGTTTGATCTTTAACTTCGATATCAGCTAAAGCTTTGGCAATGCGTATGAATGTTTCATTTACGCAGGCTTCTTGGTTGTTACCGTGTTTATCTTTTAGTCGATACTTTTTATCCCATATATCGAGTGAAGCCGCTTGTAGTTCAGGTTGTTTGTCAGCTTTATCTTGTGATGAATTTGCTTTAGCTGCAATTTTTTTATCGCTATCAGTTTTAGGTACAATCATGGCTAATAATTTTTATTATCGAGTTACTTGGTTTATTTATGATAAATAAAATTATGTTACGCACAAGTTAGAAATACATATATGTGCATCTTGATCAATGTTTAGCACAATATGTAGTGTTTTTGTATTTTATAACTTGTAAGTGATCTTGATCAAATACAGTGACTAAAATTGCTTCTTGATAGGTGGGAGACGTAAAGTAAAGTTACTTAAGTCGGTATTTAAATGTCTTTTAAATGATTTTTGATAGTGATTTTATAAGTGCTTTATATTGCGCTAATGAATTTTAATCTGGTTATTATATCGGTGTGAAATATGAACAGGAGTCAACAACGGTTGCTCAATGTACGGTAAATTAATCTCGTAAAAGATGACATTGAACGCGACAGCTTGTGCATTTAAAGTTTTAATGCTTACCCGTAATCACCTCAACTTGCGGCTCGCAAGTTGAGGTGATTAAACAATCTGCTTGCATAGCACAGCTTATTTGTGCATTTTTACTATTTACTTGGCGGAACAAAGGTGCTGGCAACATTAGTAATATTGTCAACGCTAGCTGATAGCATGAGCATTTCATCGGTAACAATATCGGTTTGCTGCCAAGTGCGCTCGATGGCTTGTTGCACGTCGATAACATATTCATTGATAGTAACTGAGGTAACGCTTTGTTGTTCAGTTGCTGTTGCTATTTGATTCGCAACATCAGCAACTTTTTGCACACGGTCAACAACATCAGCAATTTTTTGATTGGAGCCTTCAGCTATTTCAACGCATAACTGTGCTTCCTCTTTATTTTTCAGCATCAATGCCACCCATTGCTCTATGGTTTCTAGCATGACAGATAAACGTTGATGGATCTTCATTGCTGAATCTTGCGTTCGTGATGATAAATTTCGAACCTCGTCAGCAACAACGGCAAAGCCTCGACCATGCTCGCCGGCACGTGCTGCTTCAATAGCAGCATTTAAGGCTAATAAATTGGTTTGGTCGGCAATAGATTGTATTTCTTCCATTAAACCACCAACGTTGTTGGCTGATTGCGTTAAACTGTCGGCTGAAGAGGAGGCTTGATCAATATCATTGGCAAGTGACTTAATTTTGTCTGTGGTAGAGAAAATACCTTGTTGCGCTTGCTCACAATGCCGAAAAGTTTCATCTAAATCACTGGCTGCTGTGGCAACATTTGCTGATATTTCTGTAGTTGCGGTTTGCATTTCGAGCATGGCTTGGCTTAACTGTTCAATGGTGCCTTGCTGCGTCGTTAAGTTTTCACGGGTTTGGCTAATGCCAGCACTGACATTATTCATCACCGCATTCATTGGTTTTGCCGTATCTAAGGTACGCTCAATAATAGCTCGAAGTTTTGCTTTTAACATCGAGAAATTAAATTCAAATATACTTGCAGTACCGGTGCCGAAATAAACCTTACGTGAAGGTGAATCAAACATTGATTGCATCCGTTGCGCGTTGATTGCGGTCGGAATGATATCTTGCCAAAATATGGCAATAGGTGTTGCAGCACATAAGGCCGCAAAAATAGAGTGATATAAGCCAAAGTGGCTGAAAATAAAATATTGGGCAATAGCACTAACAAGCAATAAAAAAGCGAATTTATGATTTTTTGAAATTTCTAAATTAGCCCACTTATTACGTTTGTTAATTGCTGAATATACACGAATTGCACGTTCAATTAATGCCGGTTTTGCTAAGGTTGCAATGGATTGATAGCCAATAATTTTGCCATCATGGTATTGTGGAGTCATAAAAGTATCGAGCCAAACATCTTGATTACTTTTGTTTTTGTACCTAATAACCCCTTGCCATGAAAAGCCTTTTTCTAAGGTTTTGGCAATTTCATCAAGAATACACTTAGGCATCTGTTGATGAAAATAATTACCTTGGATTTCTTCAGATTCCAGTGTCGATTCTAATCCTAATGCCGCAGCAAAAGCTGGATTAACGTAGTTATATTTACCTTTAATATCAGTAATACAAATAAGTTGTTGTCCTGACGAAGCCATAACTTTCCTCGATTTAACATGTTGAGCAGAATGTTATCCTCCAAGCTTGCCCTAAACTAATACTGGAGGATGAATTAAGTGTACGGTGAGCTAATATTTAATTGCGATACCGACAGTAATAGAGCTATCCATCCAAAGTGAATTATCAAAGTTAGCACTGCAACTCTCTTGTTGGCAAAATATGGCGTCATCCTTATCAATGAGTGTTGCATAAGCACGCAGCTCTGTCACCATTGCTATGTTGTTAGATAACTCATAGCGAGTACCAAAGGCAATACTTACCGAAGGATAAAGCTCTTTATTGCCGGCTTTAGCATCTACATATGCACCGCCTACGCCTAGACTCATGGTAGTGACGTAGTTTTGTTGGCGAAATAGTGCCACACCATTAAAGTGTGCGTAAACAATATTTAGTGAATTATTGACGTTATTTTCATTACTAAAATTATGATTCACACGATTTAAGAGTATTTGACCTTGACCATTGACACTTTCTTGCCAAGCGATACCAATCGCAATATTACTAGCAGAGTCGACATCGATATTACTACCACTTGCTGCCGTTAGATCTGAACTGTACATTTGACCAAACATAGCACTGACTTCGAGTTGTTCTGCTAAAACGCTACCTGATAATAAGGTGCAGATAATGATCAAGGAGCTCAACTTTTTCTTCATTACTATAGGTCCTTCGCTAATTGGCAGCATTTTAGAAAGCCTGAAATTAACCAAATAAATCAGTTAATTTTTTCTTGGCTTTTTCTTTTAATTTATCTTTCGCATTATCGATTAGTTTTTTCTTCTGTGTTGCTTTGGCTTGCTGCCAAATAGTAGATAATGCTTGCTTGACAATTTCACTGCCTAATTGACTAGCGGGTAAGCCGGCATCACCACCAACATTATTTAATGTGATATCAGGCAATGTTGCATTGTGTTCTTTATTGCCAAAAGCACTTAAATCAAGTGTTAATGCAGTACCCGCAAGGATGATTTTACTCACTTTGACTTTTGGCTCTTTACTATCACTTGCTGGTGCTTCTACGGTAGTCTCAGTTTTTGGCGTGTTACGCTCTATAGCGTCTAAAATATCCTGAATATTAGAGCCACCTGTTTGAGTAAACTGTACAAAAGCCTCTGGCGATTTAATGACAATGGCATCAATAATAATGGGTGATGAGGTTAAGCTTTCTAAATTAATGTCGAGTGTCATTTCAGCTAAAGAAAAGGCATTAGGTTGGCTATAGGTTTTTGGGTTTGCAAGATTGATCCCTAAAATACTGCCAGCACCACTGGTGAGTTTAATATCAACAGCTTTTACGGTCACAGCCTGTTCAGTAACTTGTGTACCGACAGTTTCTATTTGGCTTTTAATATATTCATTGAGTGAGCCATTAGCCAAAAACCAAAGAGCACCACCACTGAGTAATAATAAAACGACAATAATTGAGGCTATAATTTTCACGAATTCAATCCTTAAAATGTAATGTATAAAGTAATACCGAACAGCTAGTCTGTATCATTTGGTATGTGTATAAATAAATTATATCTTAATAATCACAAAGTTAATTTTTTTTCTAATTTGCGACCAAAGCCTTGGATTCTACGCTAAGTTGTATCGAGCGCTTTCAGTATCTAAGATATAGTTATAGTATTATAATTTTTATAAAATTTAGAGAGTTTTTATGTCTGCTGTTAGTCGTCGCCTCCCTTTGTTATTACTTGTTACCATGTTAGTCGCGTTAGCGGTTTATTTACAATGGCCTAAAACTACGATCACACAAGAAAAACATCAGCGTGTAGTTTCAGTAAAAACGGTGAACATAGCTTTAGCTGATTTTAAAGATGCGGTAGAAGCTATCGGTACTTCAAGAGCAAATGAGCAGGTATTAATTACCAGTAAATATTCAGATTTGGTTGATGATATTTCATTCCAAGACGGTGATACGGTAAGTAAGGGCGATATTTTGGTGCGTCTTAATAGTCAAGAAGAAGCCGCGAAGGTTAAAGAACTAGAAGCTAATCTGGCTGAGTCTGTTGCCCAGCTTAATCGCTTTCAAGACTTGTTTGCTAAAAAAGCGACCTCGAAGTCTTTGGTTGATCAGCAAGAAGCAAAAACTAAAGCGATTGCTGCTCAACTACTTAGTGCTAAAATTAAGCTCGATGATTTAACCATAAAAGCACCATTTTCAGGCATCTTGGGCTTTCGAGAAATTAGCCTTGGTGCTTTAGTTGATGTGGGTGATGTTATCACTAGCTTAGATGATTTAAGTATTATTAAAGTTGATTTTTCAATTCCTGAACGTTACTTAAATACCGTTGCTGTTGGTCAACGTATTGAAGCGACTAATACGGCTTATCAATCACAAGTATTTATTGGTAAAGTTACCTCATTAGATTCTCGTATCGATCCCGTTACGCGTACTTTAAAAGTACGTGCTGAAATTTCCAATGCCGATCAGAAATTACGTGCTGGTATGTTGTTAAATTTACAAGTGGTCCGTAAAGTTGAAAAAGTACTGCAATTACCTGAAAGTGCTGTTATTCCTATTGAAGATGAACATTTTGTTTTTGTGGTTGAAGACGGTAAAGCGATAAAAAAATCATTCCAAATTGGTCGCCGCTATCTTGGTTTTGTTGAAGTGCTTAATGGGCTAGATAATAACTCAGAAGTGGTGATTGAAGGCGCTTTAAAGTTAAGTGATGGTACAGCGGTTAATGTTTTAGGGAGTAAATCGTGATTTTATCTGACCTCTCGGTTAAACGTCCGGTTTTTGCCACCGTCATCAATTTATTGTTAATTACCTTTGGTATTGTGGCATTTTTAACTTTGCCGCTGCGTGAATACCCTGATATTGATCCTCCAGTGGTCAGTATAAACACTTCATATCCTGGCGCATCGGCAGCAATCGTTGAAAGTAAAGTCACGCAACTTCTCGAAGATAGAATTAGTGGTATTGAAGGTGTTAAATCAATTAACTCGAATAGCCGCGTCGGTCGTTCGAATATCTCTATTGAGTTTGAACTTGATCGAGATATCGATGCTGCGACCAATGATGTTCGTGATAGGGTTTCACGGGCATTAAATAATTTGCCTGAGCAAGCAGATCCACCCGAAGTTTTTAAGGCTAATGATGATGAAAGCGCCATAGTTTGGTTTGTTTTACAAAGTGAAACTATGAGTACTCTTCAGTTAACCGATTATGCCGAGCGTTATATTGTTGACCGATTCTCTGTCGTTGATGGTGTGGCGCGAGTACGTGTTGGTGGTGGCAGAACTTATGCTATGAAAGTGCTGTTAAATCGCAAAGCCATGGCCGCTAGAGGTGTTACTGTCAATGATATTGAACAAACGTTACGAGCGGAAAATGTTGAGTTGCCTGCTGGTAAAGTTGAATCAATAGATCGTGATTTTTCGATTCGTGTTGAGCGTAGTTATTTAACCGAAAATGATTTTGCTACTATGGTTGTGGCACGCAATGATGATAAATCATTAGTTTATCTTGGTGATGTCGCAAAAATAGGTATGGCAGCAGAAGATGAAGAAAACTTGTTTCGAGGTAATGGTAAAAATATGGTTGGCTTAGGCATCATTAAGCAATCAAAAGCTAATACCTTGGAAGTGGTTAAGTCGGCTCGAAAAGAGATGATGTTGATCCGAGGTGGTTTGCCACAAGGAACAACGATCACCAATAGTTATGACTCATCAGTGTTTATTCAAGGCTCTATTGATGAGGTCTATAGTACCCTCGGCATTGCTATGTTAATGGTAGTGTTAGTGATATTTTTATTTTTAGGTAATGTTAGAGCAACCCTTATCCCAGCGGTTACCGTTCCTGTCGCGCTAATTGGTTCAATGATGGTGTTGTCTTGGTTTGGTTTTTCCATCAACTTATTGACTTTACTAGCCTTAGTTTTGGCCATTGGTTTGGTTGTCGATGATGCGATTGTGGTATTGGAAAATATTTATCGCCGTATTGAAGGCGGACAAACACCCTTACTCGCGGCCTATGAAGGAGGACGAGAAGTTGCCTTTGCGGTTATTGCCACAACATTAGTTTTAGTTGCCGTGTTTGTCCCCTTAATTTTCTTATCGGGTAATGTTGGGCGATTATTCACCGAGTTCGCTATTGCCATAGCAGCAGCGGTGATTTTCTCGAGTTTAACTGCATTATCGCTAACGCCAATGATGTGCTCAAAAATGTTAAAACATAAAGAGCGTAGTTCGTCTTTTGGTCAAAAACTGGATAACGGTTTTGCTAAACTTGAAGCCGCTTATGCTCGTGCCCTAAAAAATAGTGTTCATCAGCCAATGATGATACTTTTTGTCATCATTTTGTCGTTGTTTTCTGTTTATAGTTTATTCTATCAATTACCTTCGGAATATACCCCAAAAGAAGATCGAGGAAATTTTTTCGTGATGATGAATGGTGCTGAAGGGGCAAGTTATGAAAATAACGTCAAAAATATGCAAGCAATAGAAAGCAAATTGTTGGTTCATCAAGACAGTGGCGAGCTCGATCGTGTGCTTGTGCGTGTGCCTGGTTTTGGTGGTGCTGGCGGTATTGCTATTGTCGGTATGCCGGCTTGGAAAGACCGGGTAATTGATACTTTTGACTTTATTGATAAAATTAATGGCGATCTGGCTAAAGTTACTGATGTTAGAGCGTTTGCCATGATGAGAAGAGGCTTGAGTGGTGGAGGTTCTACATCGCCTGTCGCTTTTGTATTACAAGGGAATACTTATGCCGAATTAGCTAAATGGCGCGATATTATTATTGAAAAAGCACAAGAAAACCCGAATCTGCACAGTATTGATAGCGACTATAAAGAAACCTACCCACAATTATTGGTGAAAATAGATCACACCAGAGCCTTTGATTTAGGCGTTTCTGTGGGGGATATTGGTCGAACACTTGAAACTATGCTAGGGCAGCGTCGAGTTACCAACTTTGTTGAGCGTGGTGAAGAGTACTATGTGGTTATTCGAGGCGAAAAAACTGACTTCTCAAACCCTAAAGATATCGACAATATTTTTGTTCGCTCTACGGTCAGTGAGCAATTAATACCGCTGTCAAACTTGATCACCATTGAAGAGAATGCCACATCATCACAATTAAATCGCTTTAATCGCTTACGCAGTGTCACTATTAGTGCCAGCTTAGCTAATGGTTATGCGCTAGGTGATGCTTTAGATTTTTTAAACAATGCTGTGGCTGAAAGCTTACCTGAAGAAGCGCAGGTGGCTTATAAAGGCCAGTCGCAATTATTGCAAGAGTCAGGTAACTCTATCGCTTTTATTTTTGTCTTAGCCTTAGTGATCACTTATTTAGTGCTGTCAGCACAATTTGAAAGTTTTATTCATCCTTTCGTTATTATGTTGACTGTACCATTAGCACTAGTAGGTGCCTTAGCCGGTCTTAAATTAATGGGCATGAGTCTGAATATCTATAGCCAAATAGGTATTGTTATGTTGATAGGCTTGGCAGCGAAAAATGGTATTTTGATTGTTGAGTTTGCCAACCAGTTGCGCGACAAAGGCATTGCTTTTGAGGAAGCATTAATTTCTGCCGCGACACAACGTTTAAGACCTATTGTGATGACAACATTTACCACGGTAACAAGTGCTATTCCATTAGTATTAGCCGTGGGTCCAGGCGCAGAAAGTAGAATGGTCATCGGTGTAGTGATCTTCGCGGGGGTTTCATTAGCGAGTATTTTTACCTTGTTTGTTGTGCCAGGAGCTTATTATTGGTTATGTCGAAATACCGGTTCACCGCTAGAGATAAGCCAAGAAATTGCAAGGCAGCAAGCAGAGGTTAAGCTAGATAAAGCTTAACTACACATGCAATATCTGCAGGGAAAGGTCCATATGGCAGCCATGCTATATGGGCCTTTTTATCTTTAAGTCTTCAATTTTAATGAAGCTGTCGAAAGTTGATTTTT
>TARA_R110000822_G_scaffold302649_2_pt1 | contig 78478 bp, 87 predicted proteins | sample TARA_R110000822 | Tara Oceans TARA_R110000822 (sample SAMEA4397666) | marine metagenome | biome: Polar Biome; feature: [SRF] surface water layer (ENVO:00010504); material: water (ENVO:00002006), including particulate matter (ENVO:01000060) such as... | depth 5 m | reverse complement strand
GATGGTGCTGATGGTGCTGATGGTGCTGATGGTGCTGATGGTGAAGGAGTAGTTGCAGGAGGTACGGCAGGACAGGCATTAACTAAGATTGATGGTACTGACTACAATACTGAATGGACTGATGTAGTTACAGCAATTCCTGGATTACAAGAAGTTACAGATGTAGATAGTGAAACTACTAATAATATAATCGTTGGTGATACTACTTTCAATCAAGCTAATACTACTATATCCAACTTTCAGATAGCTATAATAAAGGATGCACTGGGTTCTGCCTCTTCTATCCTTTCTAATACTGGACTAAAGATAACAACAAATTCTTTAGTAGGTACAGGAGAATATACTGATACTCAGATTAAATTTGAAAATACTGGAGGTGGTACAAATATAATACAACCAGAACAGACTACTACTGGCTTTACTGGTAAATTAACATTCCCTGAGATATCTCTTTCTGGAGATGGAACTAGGACTATACCAGTATCTGTTAATGGTAACTTTGCAGACACAGAGGGGGAAATAACCATAGCTGCTGGAATAACAGACCATACACTACTAACTAGCATTGGTACAAATACTCACGTACAGATAGACACTCATATCGCTGACGCTACTCTTCACTTTACTGAAGCTAGTATTAGTATAACAGAGAGTCAAATAAGTGACTTGGGAAGTTACTCTCTAACTGGACATACTCACACTGAATCTGAAATAACAGATTTACAGTCATATTTATTACCTGCAGATATAGGAGTGTCAGTTCAAGGGTATAATGCTAATACCACTACACAGGGGCTTATTACATTATCTTCTTTAGGCGGAACTACAGATCATACAGTGCTATCTAACATAGGAACTAACACGCATGTTCAAATAGATGCACATATTGCTGATGGTACACTACACTTCACTGAGGCTTCTATCAGTATTACTGAGAGCCAGATAAGTGACTTAGGAACATACTCTACAGATATTCATAGTAACATAGCTGCCTTAGATTTAGTTGCTGGTACTAATACAGGTGACCAAACTATCCCTGTTACAGGAGTAGACTTTGACCCAGTGGGTACAGACAACTCAGATGATAATGCAGTTAACACACTATACAGTTCATTAGTAACTAATGCTACCCATACAGGTGATGTGACAGGTAGTACAGTATTGGCTATAGCATCAGGAGCTGTGGATATAGCAATGTTATCAGCAACAGGCACTGCAAGTGCTGCCACATATTTACGTGGAGACAACACATGGGTTACACCAGCAGGAGGCTCACCACCTACATTAAGTAGAGGTGTAACTATAGCAGAACCAGTAGCTGCAGATGATGCAACATTATTCTTTACACCAGTAGCTATAACAGTTACGGATGTAAGAAGCCATATAGCAGGTACTACTAATGTAGTATTTAATATAGGACATGCTGCTACAAGAACAGGCACACAACTAGATGTATTTACAGCAGATATAACATTGACATCCACAGCAGGGCAGAGTAATAATACAGGGTTTAGTGATGCCACTATACCAGCTAACAGTTGGGTGTGGTTAGATGTAGTAAGTGTATCAGGTACCCCTGATTTATTTCACACAACAGTAATTTATACAGAAGATTAATGGCAATAGCATATATAACTAATTCAGTAGCAAACCCTGGTACTTCATCATCTGCAACAAAAGTTACTTCTGCTGTAGATACAACAGGAGCAGATGCTATTATTGTATTTACTCAGTTAGTAGATTCTCTCGATAAGATGAGTAGTGTAACTGATTCTGATGGTAACACATATACTTTAATAACTAGTATGGATGCAGGGCAGTCTTGGCATTATGCACATATAGCAACAGGTATTACAACTAGTGCTAGTAATGTAGTAACTGTCACTTCAACTACTAGTGAAAGGGGAATGGCACATATGGTAGCTTATTCTGGGGTTGACCAAGTTACCCCTACTTATGCAGCTGCTACCGATATAGTTAGCCCTATGTCAATAGATATTACTACTACTTCAGATACAGATTTGTGTGTAAGTTATATAGGAGGTAGGGCATTAACTATTACTGGTCCTTCAGGGTCGCAAACTGAAAGAGTAAACACTAATGGTAGTTTCTGTGATGGAGCAGTTATGGATATAGAAGTAGTAACTGCAGGGACTCAGACGATGGGGTGGACTAGTAGTGGTACTACTTATATAGGGTCAATTGCGTTTGGAGTTACTGCTGCGATATTATTTCAAACAGAAATAGAAGGATATAGATTTAGAGAGGATGATGGGTCTGAGACTACCGCTACTTGGTTAGAAGCACAGGATACAGTAGCATCCGTAGAAAAAGAAACAGCAGTAAGATTAAGAATGTTATCAGACTTTACTGTAGGACCGTCTGATGTAAAAGTTACTTTACAATATAAAAGGACTGATGAGGACTCAACTCAATGGCGAAACGTATAAGATATGGCAGTACCAGTATTAGAAAGTTTTACAAGCAATACAATAAATGCAACAACAGGGTTAGTATTAACTAAACCTGCTGGAGTTATACCAGGTGATTTATTAGTTATAATGGCATCAACTGATGCAACTGCCACTTCAACTTCAATTTCAACACCAGCAGGCTATACAGTAGTGTATATGGATGATGGTACAGGTACTAATACAATAGGCTCCTTTTGGAAGGTAGCTGATGGGACAGAAGATTCTACTGTTTCTATAGCAGTCACTGGGTCTTTGTCTGGGTTTCTTTCGTATGGTGGAGCTTGGTTAAGAATATCAGGAGCAGGTGTAGTAACCCCTATAGACGTAATAGGTACACATGGTGGGACTACTACTACGATACATACTATAGCTGCAGTAACAACAACAGAAGATGATTGTTTAGCAATATGTCATTATTCTTTAGACAACACTTCGGGTACATCTGTTCTTTCAGGAACAGGGTGGACTGAGATAGTTCAATATGATACTGGAGCAACAGCTAGTGTAGCTGGGCAATGTGTAATAGGAGAAAAAGATATAGCTACTACAGGAACCTCTGGAACTGCTACAGTAACTTCTTCAGTTTCTGATAGAAGTTCTACTATAATGTATGCTATTGCTCCTTTAGGTAATGGTATATCGGCAGTAAACCCTGCAGCATTTGAGGCTAATGATACATTTGATATATATGGGTTAGACTTCGAAGCTACACAAGCATCAGGGTCAGTTTATATATCAGATGTTAACTCTCTAGCAGGAGGAGTTAATGAAGTAGATATAACTTCAGCAGTAAGTACTTGGTCTAATACTAGTGTAGGAATGGATTTAACTCTTTTAGATGCAGGAGAGAGAACTTCCTTAGATGGTTTAGGACCAGGGGCTAGATATATTATACTTGTAAATGATACAGGTGCAGAGTATGCTTCACTTTCTTCTGTTGCCCTTAGTAGAGCAAAAGCAATAACATTAAAAGCTTCTGCTAATATAACAGCAGCAGGAGAAAATACTACCTTCCAGCTGTTAGCACCCTCTGGTAGTACTACTGCAGACTTCGGAGGAGGTAGAATACAAGATGATGTAAATCCTACAGGTGGGATTTCATTGTTAGCAGGTGAATATAGAGAGGATGAATGGTGTATAGAAGCTACTGCTGATTCCTTTTTAACAGAGACATATGAATTTAGATTACTGTATAGTGGTACAGAGGCAACTACAATAACAGTTACACCAGAATTAACAGTTGAAGCAGGTGTAACCCCTTCTACAAGAAATAGAATATTTTTAATAAGTTAAAGAACAATAAATGATAGAAGAATCAGGATTAAGTGATGGTCTTATTAAAATCATCATAGGGGGAATTTCTGGGGTGCTAGGAATGTTAGGAGGTAATTTAATAAGCTATAAAACCAATGCAAACAAACAGACTACAGAAGACTTTAATGTAATTACAGATAAGTGGGAGAAGATATATGACCAACTAGAAAAACATAATGAACTTTTAGAAGAAAGGTTAATTGATTTAGAGGGGAAAGTAATAACATTATTAAAGTTAAACAAGATACAGGAGGTGGAAATAGAAGTATTAATGCAGGTGAATAAAGAATGTAATGAAAAAAAATAAACTAATATTATATCTATACTTTACATATTTAATATTAATGTGTTGGGCAACCACTAAGATAGATTTAGGAACAGAAGTTAAGGACAATTTTATGTTCGCAATGGTAATATTTTCAATTAGCTGTGGGGCAACCTATGGTTACTATGCTTTCTATAGAGATATGACATTGTTTGGGTGGAAATGGATTAAGGATACATTTAAAAAATTAATATATGGAAATAGAAGTAATAAGATATAATAGTAGCGATGACTATACAGATGGACTATTATTTATAGATGGTAAATTTCAATGTTATACATTAGAAGATGAAGAAAGAACCCAAAAAGTCTGGGGAGAAACAAGAATTCCTAATGGAGTTTACAATATCAACCTTCGTACTGAAGGCGGGTTTCACCAGAGATATAAAAACAAATTTGAAAAAACTTTTCATAAAGGTATGTTACATCTAGAAGATGTACCTAACTTTGAGTATATATTAATACACATAGGAAATGATGATGATGATACTGCTGGATGTATTCTAGTAGGCTCAACAGCAGATAAGGACATAGGCTTTGTGGGAGCCTCTAAAAAAGCTTACATGGATTTATATCCACAGATAGCACAAGCAATAGAAGATGGTAGGGAGGTAACCATCACAATACAAACAATAGGATAATGGATAAGGAGAACCCAAAGTTAAGGAAGAATGGAGGAGATGGTACTAATGTAGGTAATGCTTTAAGATGGTTAGCTGCACAAGGTAAAGAATTCGCTCCAGAGTTATTAGATATAGTAGGAACAGCAACTGGTATACATGGTTTAACTGCTATAGGAGATAAGATTAGAGATGATAAAAATATAGACGATATAGATAAGCAACTACTATTACAAGAGTTAAATCTAGATATGCAGGAGATGGTAGAGCTTACTAAAAGACTACAATCAGATAATGAGCATCCTATAACTAGATTAGTAAGACCTATATCATATGGTCTAATGTTTATATTATTTTTATCTTGTGTATTCTTTGATGGTAATGTTGGAACCTTTAAGATAAAGGAAGTATATATACCAACTATAGAATCATTATTTGGAACTATGACTGTATTTTATTTTGGTAGTAGAGGTATAGAAAAGATAATGAAGACTTGGGGTAAAGTTAAAAATAAACAGAAACTATAATGGGTATAAATGATTTTATTAAAGACAATGCCAAGTGGTTAATAACATTAGTGTTCTTAGCAGGCGGTGCTTTTAATAAAATGGAGACTACACAGAATAAACTAGAGGCATTGGAAACTGAACTAACCATAGTTGAAGAAAGACTTGGAAAAAAGATTAAAGTTATTAATGAATTCAAAGCAGAGACTAATGATTTAGAAAATAGAGTAATAGTATTAGAGACAACTAAATGTAACTAATTAAATTAATTATAAAATAGTTGCTAATATATTAGGAATTCTCATATATATTTCTTATCTTTGTAAATTATAAACAAATAACAATATATGGAAGTAGAAGAAATTATAGATTTTTTAAAGAATAAGCCTGGATATTTAAAGGAAGGCGCATCAAGATTACGAAATCATTTATACAAGAAAGGTTTTGTTACCTCTAAAAGTAAATGTAAGATAGCTTTAAGGCACGCAAGGGAGATAAGTAAGGCTCATACTGAGAAAGTAAATAATAACACCGCTAAGGTCCTTATTTATGATATAGAAACTTCACCTAATATAGGTTGGTTTTGGAGAGCAGGATACAAACAGAACATTAATCCTACTCAAATTACTAAAGAGAGAGCAATCATTTGTGTATCTTATAAGTGGTTAGGAGAAGACCAAGTATACAATTTAACTTGGGACAACAAACAATGTGATAGATTCTTAGTAGACCAGTTCGTTGATGTATTACAAGAGGCTGATTTAATAGTTGCTCATAACGGAGATAACTTTGATATCAAATGGTTAAAGACTAGAGCATTAATACACAAGATTCCAATGCTACCAAACTATAAACAGTTTGATACATTAAAAGTAGCTAAGAGTAAGTTGTATTTAAATTCAAATAGATTAGATTACATTGCTAAGTTATTAGGACACGAAGGAAAGAATAAGACTTCAATTGATTTATGGTTAGACATTATCTTCAAGAAATGTAGTAAGGCTATGAATACTATGATAGAGTACTGTGATGAGGATGTAAGACAACTAGAGAAGGTATATAATGAACTTAAGTTCTTAGACAACCCTAGATTACACTCAGGAGTTATACAAGGTAAGATTAAAGCTACCTCTCCAGTAACAGGTTCAGTTAATATAGAGCTTGTTAAATCAATTACTACTAACAGAGGAACTGTTAAGCATGTAATGAAAGACTTAGATACAGATAGATATTTTGAGATGTCTGATACTAATTATAAAAAGTATAAAGAAATAAATGAATAATAATAATAACAGAAGCAAAGGCTCTGACTCTTTAATAGGGTTAGGGCTTTTTAACCTTAAAAACTAAAACAATTAAACGGTATAAAATAATAATATGAGAAGATACCCAATAAAACAAGCCCTATTTGGAGCTGAAGCAGAACTGGAGTGGGCAGATAGTAATCTATCTAACTTCTTCTACGCAACCGACACAGGCAATACTTTCATTACTGATGGTACTTCTTATCCTACAGACTGGCACCAGATTAATGGAGCAGGTACTCCAGTATCAACTTTCTTAGAATTACTAGATACTGATGATACAGACTACACAGGGCTAGCAGGATATGTAGCTACAGTTAACGCTGGAGAGACAGGACTTGAGTTAGTAGAAGCAGGAGGAGGAGTAATTCCACCTTTAATAGATGTAACCAATGTAGGACATATTACTGAAACAGGTATACTATTTGAAAATAATGAAGCAACTTTAGGAGACAGAAGATTTTTATTAAAAGCTAAAGCAACTGAGTATGATATTACATTAGGATTACTAGCTTTTGGCAGACCTGCCACTATGGATGCAGAATTAAACTTTCCATATGAATCATCCACAGCTAAAACTTTAGTAGCCTCAGTAAATGGAAATCTTGCAGATAGTGCAGGAGAGGTATCAATAACTGTTGGAGATACAAATAAAGTATTTACAGCAAGTGTATTATTACTAGCGGCTGATATTAAAAATATAGGAACAACACCTATACAGATTATTCCTGCACCAGGAGCTAATAAAATAGTAGTTGTTCTAGAATCAACAGCAGACTTTACATGGGGTAGTGTAGCACACGATTCTAATGATTTAGCCTTACAAGCTGTGGGAGGTACAGGAGATTTATCTACGATTCAAGCTATTACAGGAGCTGTTGCTAGTGATGTATGGTTAGGTGCTAAACATTCTGGAGGCACAGGAAAAGTAGAAAAAAATGCTGCTATTAATATTACAGGAACAGATTCAGTAGCAACTGGAGATTCTTCAATATATGTTTCAGTAGCTTATATAATTTTAGACACATTAGAAGTATAAAATATGAAACTAGATAAACTAATATATGATGTAAGAGAGGGTGTAAAAGCATTCTCTGATGATACTGAACTAGATGATAGATACATAACGTACCTATATGGCATCAAGAGAAGTAAGTATCTACGTCAAGACTTAAACAACTACCAGAAGACTGCTGATAATTCTATTAAGCAATCTTTCTGTGAAGCATTAGAGGAAGTATCTGCTAATGAATGTGGTTTAGATATAGAGTGTGATACGTTATTACGTACAGTAAGACCTATACCTACACCTATAGAACTACACACTAAGACTGCACTTACATCAGTTAAGCCTACTAATAGGTTATCTATTCCCTTTAGTTTTATTACTAAGAGAAGAGCTACTATGATAGAAGGAGCTAGATTCCAGAAGATGATTTATGCATTCCTTGATGATGATGGGTATGTATATGTAACATCAGGAACAGGTAATGAGTTTAAATTATTAGAGTGTCTAACTATAACTGGAGTATTTGAGGACCCATTAGCTTTACAAGATTATGTAAACTGCTGTGGATGTACAGATGCACCAAGTTGTTTTGATGCTTCTGAGACAGACTACCCAATCCAACCACACTATATAGATGTGATTAGGAATGAAATTATAATTGAATTACTTCAGAAGTTTAAGATACCTGAGGATAAAACAAACGACAGTGTAGACTAATGAAGCCAAGAGGAGAGAATAAAATAAAGCATCATTATGGTTTACCACAGTATTATAATTTTTATACTAAGAGGTACAAACATGATTTAACACGGCAACGTTATAATGATATCATAACTGATTTCAATACGGAGCTTCAAGATATGATTATAGAAGAGAATTTTATTTATCAGATGCCTCATCTTAATCTAGAACTAATACTAAAGAAAGAAAAGAGACGTCCTAGAATAGTAGATGGTAAGTTAATTAATAACCTACCTATCAATTGGAAAGCTACTAATGAGTTATGGGAGAAGGATGCTGAAGCTAAAGAGAAGAAGCTCCTAGTTAGGCGAGACAATCGTCATACCTCTGGTCATGTCTTTAGAATATACTGTAAGAAGTTTAAATGTAATCTAAAGAGTAGAGGTCTATATAAATGGACTACTATAAGACAGTTTGCTAGAAAACTAAACACAGCAATTAATAACCCTAAAAAAGATATAGATGCATTTCTATTATATTAACTATGTATAACGGCGCAACGATTTCACTAAAACAAATACTTTGGCAAGTATATAAACATCCTTCTGCAGATGGTCTTAACTATGACGATGCGGCAGAGTATGCTATATCAGGACTGAAACTAATAGGTACACCTTTAATGTTTGTAGATAAGGTATCGTACCCTCCAATTGATTTGGTTAACTACAAAGCAGCCTTACCAGATAACATTATAACTATTAGAGGTGTAAAGTTAAAGAATGGAGGTGCTGGTGACATAGCATTAACTAGAGCTACTGATGTATATCATGCCTCTATACCTTGTCATAACTCAGGTCCTTCCTTTGGAGATGCCTATTCAGATTTACCTTCTACCCCTTATGATGCAACTAACAATGGAGTTAACGTTGATATAACTAACTCTAATGCAGGTGGTGATGGAACTGCTAGTGAGTTTACATACACAGCATCTAATGGAGTAGTAACTACTTCAGTAAGAGATGGGCAGATAGAGATAGCTTACTCAGCACTAGCATGTGATGATGATGGCTACCCTTTAGTACCAGACAATGAGCAAGTAAAACTATGCTTAGAGTACTATATATTATTTAGGTTCCTAGAACCATTGTGGATTGCAGGTAAGATTACAGACAAAGCGTTTAACTATGTAGACACTAAGAAGTGTTTCTATATGGGAGCAGCTAATACTAATATGCAATTACAAGGTACTGACCATTTAGAATCAGTAATGAATGCAGTTAATAGATTAATCATTAACGATAGAGCATTTGATAACTTCTACAAGGGAGCAGGATTTAAAGAAAGAATTAAAAGATACTCATAATGGCTAATAAGAAATCTAAATACACTTACAGAGGTACCTCTCAGGATACGTCTAAAGCTAACCACGAACCTTCTAAATACTTTGAGGCACAACATATACGCTTGTTATCTACGGATACGCAGGCTACTGGTGCGTTATCTAATGAGAAGGGTAATGAGTTAGTTTTAACTATGCCTGCAGTATCTATTCGCTTCTTAGATAAGATTATAACTTATAATGGTGTAGAGTACCCTTATACTACTTCTGAGTTAAGGGGAGGTGCTGCACGTACTGACCAAGAGACAGAAAGAGATTTTGATGCCTTTAAGATTATAGGTCATACAGAGACTCGTTCTGGTGTTATATTATTCACTACTGAAGAGGATGGGGACTACGATGCTATATGGGAAATAACTGATGTATTAAATGATGATTACTCTATAACCTTATTATACTTACGTAAACTAGGTTTCTCAGTAGAGAATCCTATACAAGCTATCTTCAACTATGAGAACCAAAAGATAGAGAAAATATACTGGGTAGATGGAGTTAATCAAATTAGATTTTTAAACTTACGCCAATCTATAGATAATGGAGATGCAGAGGAACTTATGGATGTACCTCAGTCTACTATTAACTTTGTAGGTAACATAACATTATCTAACCCAGAAATAACTGGTATATCTAACGGTGGTCTACATACTGCTGGTATGATACAGTATACTTATAACTTATATAAATTAAACGGCTCACAGACTTCTATCTCACCATTAACAGAGTTAGTACCATTAACCAATGGTAGTGGACTTGGAGGAGGAGAACTTAATGAAGTAGTAGGAGCAATCCCACGAATAGAAGCAGCTGACTTAGATGAGGACTACACACATATTAAGTTGTATGCTATTAAGTATACATCATTAGACCAGAGCCCTTCTGTGTCTATTATAGTAGACCAAGAGGTTAGTAACAGTAGAATACTTACATACTTTGATGATGGTAGAATTATAGAACAGATATCTCTTGAGGAGTTATTATTCTTAGGTTCTGATCCACTTATACCTAGACATATAGAGTCTAAAGATAATAGACTATTCATGGCTAACATAGATGAGAATGCATTTGATGTAGACTTAGATTGTAGAGCTTATGGATTTGAATTAAATAGTGATAAGGCTGTTATTATAAATGACCCTGCGATTACAGAAGGCTCTTCTCTACCTATACCTGGAGCAACTCCAGATTTAGGGGGTAACCCTTCTTATATTGATACAGATTTTACGGTAGATACAAAGCATGATTGTTTAAATGCTAACTACGATTACTACACGTACCAAAAGAATAGTTCTACTTATGGAGCTACAGGAAAACATATAGAGATTTCTTTCACCCCTGAAGAAGAACTAACTGATTTAGAATCTAAGACTTATAAGTTCTTTAAGGATAATGAGATATATAGAGTTGGTATACAATTTTATAATATACTAGGGCAAGTTAGTTTCCCTAAGTGGATTACTGATTTTAAAGCTAAGGATTTTAATTTAGAAACTACATATACTTTTAGAAATACTCTAAGGGTATCCCTTACTTCTGCATTCTATTCTTGGATAGAAGATGACGATAACTTTGAAGATTTAGACAGAGATAAGCCAGTAGGGTACTCTATCATTAGAGCTAAGAGAGAATTAATAGATAGAACAGTTATACATCAGGGAGCAGTAGCACCTATGATGTTTCAGGTAAAGGGTTTAGAAGCACAGGACGTAGAGAACTTCTACAATAGCCAAGATATAGTAGACTACTCAGAAGTACCTACTAACGTTAAAATACCTTCTTGGACTTGGAGAACCTTTGAGGAGACTTTTAGTAATCCACTAGGTACCTTACCTTTGCATATTAATGAGATGGCAGAGTGGGGATGGTTAGTTGGTAACCCTGATGAGGATAACTTATCTTCAGGAGAGATATGGTCTAATAAACCAAGAGGTGCTAAATTATCTCAGACCTTTCAGTACAATCAAATGATGCAACTATATAGTCCAGAGATTATATTTGGTAATAATGAATCAAGAGAAGGATTAAAGTTAAAGGTTAGAGGTGTTACTGCAATAGAAGAAGGGTACACCCAAGGTTCAGAGGTAGATATATCAACAGGTTTAGAGAAGTTTGGAGGAACAGCACGTTACTATAAAGATTCCTTAGTTGATTATCTTTTAGAGATAGATAATACTTATTCTAGTATGTTTAATGCTGGGGTACATCAGACATATAATGCATGGATATGCCCATCAGGTAGTAATAATACTGTTAATGTGTGGCAATTTTATAAGAAGTATAGTAACTTCAGAAGAGTTATCAATGATATAGAGTATGATGTATATGGTACACCAGAGATAGCTATTAAAGGAGGACCTAAGAGAAGTTATAATGGTAATGCTAAGTATAACTATCAGAATACATTAGATAATTTTATATCTGATGGTATTTATGAAAGTGACGATGGGGCTTCTATTGCTAGTCTTAACTCTGAAGGAGCTAGATGTCTAACTTTAATGTTAGGAGAAGAAGATACAGAAACAGAAGATAGACCTTCCTTAAATGATATATTTTCTGGAGCAGGGTTTAATGCCTTCAAAGGTTATGAGAACTCCGTAGTAATAACTGAATTAGTTATACCTAATATAAATATCTATGTAGGTAATATATATGGAGGTTTCTCTTATGAAGCTAAGAAAAGAAATGTATATTCCCAGATTGGAGAGTACCAACCTATTTCAACTGGTACAGTATATATTAAATCTCCAGGAGATACATTCGTACAAGACTTTTTCTTTCAGAGACTATCTAAAACTAATACAGGGGCAGCTTTAAACAATCAAGTAATGCAATTTACTGAGATAATAAGCTATCCTATAGAGACTACCGTGGATTTAAAGAACAGACATGATTTGTCTTTATTTTCTTGGGACTCTTCATTTCAAGCAGAGTACGAAAACTTTCATCTATATAACAAAGTTTATTCACAGACGTCTAATATCATCCTGAATGCAGGTGAGGGCTCTCTGTTTAAAGCTGTAGATGAATTTGACACTAGAGTATACACATCTAAATTAAAGGCACCAGGTGAAGTTATAGATAACTGGACTGACTTATTAATAAATGAGTCATTAGATTTAGATGGTAAGTATGGACCTATTAATTCTTTAATCAATTTCAATGACGAACTATATACATTTCAAGATGAGGCTATTGCTAAGCTTTCTATCAACCCTAACATTCTTATCCAAGGTAGCGATGCTATTTCTATTGAGCTTGGCACTGGGGGCATTTTCCACGATTATAACTATGTTGATACTAACTCAGGTAGTATTAACAAGTGGGGGGTCATTTCAACTAGCAAAGGAATCTATTACTACGATGCTTTAAATAGAAGCATAGGTAAAATACCTAACCAGAAAGGGGTATCCCTAACTGATGAGAAAGGATTACATACTTTCTTTAACAATAATTATGATTATGACACAGTAAAGGAAGACAACCCAGTACTATTACAAGGTCCTTCTTTTGGTTATGATGCCTATAATAAAGACTTATACTTCACACTACATCAAGGTGACCAATCATTCACCAGAATATATAGCGAGGCTATAGGAGAGTTTATAGATTTAAAGACCTACTTACCTACTAGAGTTATAAATAAAGGAGATAAGACTATACTAGTACCAGCAGACAACACTACTCTATATGAGCAGTACAAAGGTAACTATAATATATACTTTGGAGAACAAGCTCCTAGTTTTGTTATACTTATGTTAAACCCAGAGAGTGACTATGATTGTGTATTTGATACAATAGAATTCAAATCAGAGTTATACCTAGATGATATAGACCAACCAGACAAGACCCTCACTCACATACAGGCTTACAATGAGTATCAAGACTCAGGAAAGGTATCATTAATAGTAGGTAGAGATAAGAACCTTAGACGTAAGTTTAGAGAGTGGAGAGCTGATATACCTAGAGATGGTAGGAATAGAATAAGAAATCCTTGGATATTCTTAAAGCTAGAGCTTGATAATGTCAGCAATAGTAAGCTAGTTCTACATGATATAATTGTTAACTATACTATCTAATAATAAAAAATATTATAAAAAATCACTATAAAAATTTGGAATTGTCATTAAAATTCCTTATATTGCACCCTTATTATGAATGAAAGAGACAAACTCATAAATAAATTGATTAAGGAAAAGGGAGGTACTAGAGAACAGTACCTTCAACTCCTTAATGAAATTGCGTATCACGAATCAGCACACACAATGGACCCAACCCTATGGCAGTATGCTCGTAAGGATGGTAGACAAGGTCCAGGTAGAGGAGTGTTTCAGTTTGAAGAAGGAGCAGAACAAGGAGGAATTACAGCAGCTAGACGTACTAAGGAATACTATAAGGAGTTAGGATATGATATACCTAAATGGTTAGAAGATGCTAACTCAACTAATTCTTTAGATGCTAGTAAGCTAACTAGAGAACAACAGGATACCCTATTCTTAGGTAATATGAAAGGACATCCTACAGCAGATTTTGCTAATGTATGGAGTGGTGAACAATCTAATGCAGAGTTTTGGGCATCATATCACTGGGCAGGGTCAGAGAAAGATAAAGTAGCTAGACTAAAGTCATATGCTAAGTCACAATCAATGTATATTGATGCTGTAGCTAACAATACAGTACCAGTATGGGATCCTCAGAAGATAGAGCCAGTAGTACCAGCATCATCAACAACAATAGCACATGGTAAAACAACCGTAGAAAATGATGGTTTGTTTGCTCCAATGGTTCCAGCAGCCCCAGCAGTAGCTAAGGTAGAGGCACCAACTAAAATAAAACAACCTAGTAGACACCAGAGAGTAGCAGATGATGTAGCAGAGTCCCCAGCAATAGGGTCATATGAACCATTCTCACAAACTACTGGAGTTAACTATGATGAACCCAAAGCAATGGGAGGTAGTTTAGGATTAACATCTTATGCAGATAAGGAAGTTAATCACTTTGGTAATGGTGGAACACATGAAATGAATCCTTACGGTGGCATACCAATGGGTAATGGTAACACAGTAGAAGAAGATGAAACTTCTTATAACTTAAAATCAGGGAAGTTTATTTTCTCAAATAGAATCACTTATGAATAATAAAGCACTTAATCAACAATTTAACATTCCATCTTGGGTAAAGGGTAAGACTCCTGCTGAAGAAGCTAAGGCTGTTCAGAAAAGATTCAAAGATAGAAAGGATAAAGCTTCCGTAGAAACAATGGAAGAAATCTTACAATCTATTGCTAATAAGCAAGAGTATTTTAAGATGCAAGAAGGTTTGGCTACTCAATCGCAAGAAGTACCAGACCAAATGAATGGACAGATACCTCAGGGTATGGAACAGTTTACACCACAACCTCCTTCGCAGTTACAGGCTCCGCAAGGGGGTCAGTCTTTTGGTAAGGGTGGTAGTATGATAGACTTTACAGGCTCTCCTGAAGCTGAAGCAGACGCTCAGAAGTTTAATTCAACTGTAGAGGGTGCAATGGGAACAGCTGCATCAGTTAACCCAATAGCTAGCGTAGCATTTGCTGCATCTAGATTTGCAGGTACTCCAGACCATAAGATAGGTACAACAGCAGGTAATGCTTTAAATGCTCAGTTTAGTCCTTGGAAAATAGATGGACTACGTAAGCATGGTGAGAATGAAAGAGCTTTAACTGAGATGGGCAATGACTTTGGAACGAAAGGGCCTTCTATTGCTGCATTAGGATTTGCACCAGGATTACAAGGGGCACTTTCAAAAAGTATTAAGCAAGACTTAAAATCTTGGCATGATAATAGAGGCTCAATGAAGTATAATGATATGATAGCAGGTACAACTGATTCAATTGGTAGTGCTTCATCTAACCCAGCACAAGTAAAAGGAGCTACGGCTGCTTACGGTGGCTCTCTAGGTAAGATGGGAGACTGTGGTGGACCAGGACAACCTCCTTGTTCAGATGGCGCAGGAGCTAAGGCTAATAGAGATGCTATGAGACAATCATCAGGTACAGCTAGAAAACAAATGGCTGCTGATTATGTACAAAAGAGTTATAATAAAGTAAGTAACCATCCTTTATGGAACTTGCCAGCCGCAGCGCCTGCTCCGATGGGAGCAACTCATGCTATGGGTGGAAGCCTACCTCAACAATCACTTTGTGGAGGACCAGGTCAAGTACCATGTGCTGAAGAAGACAATAAGTTTGACTGGGGTCAGTTAGCTACTACTACTATTGGAGCAGCTGGAAGTATGGCTGGTGCTGGTATGTTTAGTAAACCAATGGCAAATGGAGGACATATGGGGGCTTATGACCCTTATGCAGTAAATCAATACTTAGGTAGTTTTAATCAAGCAAGTACTGTCCCTAATGTACAGCCACAGGAAGCTAAACCATTATTTAATAATCCACTACCATCTCGTCAGAAGAAGCCTGCAGTATCTAGTGTAGGTAATGTACAACAGCAAGGTGTTAAACCATTAGAGTATAACTTAAATACTAAGACCCCTAACATGGGAAAAGAGAATCAATTTACTCCTAAGAATAAATCATTCATGAGTAAGGTTGGAACGGCTATTGGAGACAACTATGACCAAGTAGGTCAGCTTACTCCTTTAATTAATATGTTTAATAAGTTTGAAAAAGGTGACCCTATTCGTAGAGATACCCTTAATCCAAATATTAAGAAGAACTATACTGATATGGCTGCTAATAAAAATATCATAGCAGAACAAGCATCTGCAGCAAGAAGAGCTGCTATTCAGAATGCTGGAGGTTCAATTGCTAAAGCACATAGTAACCTAACTAAAGTAGGTGCTCAATCTGGTAAAGCAGTATCAGCAGCAGCACAAGCAGCTGAGAAAGTTAATAGAGGAGAAGATGCTAGAGCAGATATCCATTCAACTCGTGTTGGGATGTTTAATGCTCAACAGTCTAATCAAGATAAAGTAGACAATCGTGTGGATGAAGCAGCGGTAGATAACGCTAAGATGGCTAACAAAGCAGCTGTCATAGAGGATATATCAGCAGTATTCAAGAACAGAGGTCAACAAGAAATGATTGAGAAGACTTTAGGTTATACTAGAAAAGGTAAGTATGTCTATGACAATGCTGGTAATAAGCTAACTGATGCACAATATACAGCACAGATTAAGAAATACTTAGAAGACAATAAAGAAACAACTACATAATATGCCAACAATTAATAGATATTCAAAACCAACTATAGCTAGATACAATCCAGAGTCTCTTCAAGAGATGATGATTGCACCTACTTATATGAGAGAGCAACATGATAATTTAGATGTTGCTAGAGGAGAGATGGAGTCTCAATTAGCTCAGTATGATTCTAATAATATACATAGTGATGCACTAAGAGCAGAGCAAGAAAATCTATATAATCAGATGCAGATGCAAGGAGATAAGCTTGAGAGAGAAGGATTTAGTCCTTCTTCTAAAAGTGACTTCTTACGTTTTAATAAAGGATACCAACAATCTGTTGGGCCTAAAGGAGTTATAGGACAAATCTCTTCAGCTAAGGAAGCATATGATATAGAGAAAGAAACTTATATTACTAATGCAACTGCTGCAGGTTTTTCACCTGATTCTGCTGCTGATAATTGGGCAGACCATTCAGCTAAGTATGATGCTAAATATGGTGAAGATAAAAAGGTAGAAGATATAGGTGGACTGTACGCTCCTTCATATAAAAATGCTGTAGATGAATTTAAAGCAGTGCTAAAAGATAGAGGTTTAGACTCTTCTGATATAACTAAAATTAGAGCTGGTATCAAATGGGATGAAAAAGAAGGTTCATATGTATTAACAGAAGAAGGCAGAACAGCAGCTGCAGGAGATGCGGCTAATATTGATGCAGCTATTACTTGGATTAATGAACAAATAGTTAATCCTAATACAACTATAGGTGCATCTCTTTTACATAATAGACAAACTCCTGAGGATGTATTAGATGAAATATCTGGACTAGGAAATGTATATAAAAATAGTTCTTACGTTAATAAGGATTCTGAAACTATAACTGGTCGTATGGCTCCTCCTAAGCCTTCTAAAGCAAATGGAGCGGACCCATCTAAAACATTTTATACACATAATTCACAAACTACTCCAATAGGTACTAATTTTTCTGAGTTGAAAGCTAATGCTGAGCAAGTATTATCAAGTAAAACTTCTTTTCCTAAGGATATAGCTGTAGCTAGGAGTGTAGAAAGGCTTACTACTGAAACAGAAGCTGAGTTACAAATGGACCCTCAGTATAATATGATAAGTGAGGAGATAGATAATTTATATTCCTCTGAAAAATTCTATGCTTTACCTGATAGAGCACAACAATTATTACGTGATTTTCCAGCAGGAGAGGATGTATTTGAGCATGTGCAGCTTTTAAGTGGTGCAGCCTTTCAGAAAGGGGAAGATGGTAAAAACCTTAGTTTATTTACAGATGAACATGGTACTAGATTAACCGATGATCAGATATGGGATATATCTGATTTTGTTCAAAATGAATTTACAACAATAAAAGAGAAGCAGGATGTACTTAGTAATATGCGAGATGCAACGATATCACAAAAAGGATTTGAAAGAACTACAGTAGTAGTACCATATGATAAGACTTCAGAACGTAGTTTACTACAATTAAACTCCTTACAAGCTTATAGTATGGATAATGTTAAGCCAGGTGAAATTATATTCTATGATAATGATGGTACAAACAAAAGTTTAGATATGAGTGAAGACGCAGCTGGTAAAGCTATGGGTCTATTCACTAATGCTAAACCTTCTGATATAAATAGTATACAAGCAGCTAAACAAGGAACTGAGACAGGATTTGTAATTAAATTTAATCCTGCCAAGGGTTCTTCATTAAACCCTACAACTGCTGCAGGAAATGAAGAGGATTTTGATGGTACACAATCATTAGAAATATTTATTCCTGTTACTGACATGTATGATAATATTACTGGTGCGAGGTCTACACAGTCTATGTTTGTAGATATGCAACCACCTGCAGTGCAGGCAGAATTAAGAAAGTTTATTAACACTCAAGAGTTATCTACTAGTCCGTCATTTGAAACATTAGGAAAACCTGATACATTTGCAAATAAGTATTTTCAAGGTTTACCAGATGATATGAAAATAGATTTCTTAGATGCTAAAAGTACAAGTAGAGAACTATTAGGAACAAGTAAGAATAATGGGGTTATTCCTTATCTTATTGATTCTGAGGGAAATAAGAATCCAATGAAATGGAACAACTTTATTCCTTTTGGTGATTTAAATACACAAGAAGCAGCAGTTAAGAATATTATTAACTCTGGTGTATACAAAGCTATACTAAATAATGCTATGCAAGAAAGAGCTCTAGTAAGACAATTTAAGTTAGATACTAATAACCCTGATAATATAGGATTATTACATCATATTAGAGAACGTAATGTAAGATTAAGTAATCCATCTGATATATATACATTAGGTATGTATCATAACACATCAGTTACTTTAAAGAAATAATTATGCCAAATAAAGATTTAAATAGTTACCTAAATTGGGGTGGAGGAGATTTTACTTTAGGTAATAACACTGACCCATTTGATTATGGGCAAGATGTAAATAATAGAGACTATCTTGATGATGGTTTTACTTTTACATCTGATTACGATGTTGCTGAGCTAAGAGCCAACAGACAGCCGTGGTCCCATAAGTTTGCTAGAGGTGTAGGAAGAGTTGGTGTTAAGACAGTAGCAGAGATAGCTAAGATGCCAGGAGTACTTGGTGGTATAGTAGCAGGAGCAGCTGGTCAATTAGGAGATTTAGCATCTGGAGAAGACAATACTGACTTCATGCAGACTGCATTTAATAATGCGTGGGTTAAATCTATAGAGAAGGCAGAACACTATATGAATACAGAGGGTATGCCTGTATATGTAGAGAAGGCAATTAAAGATGGTAAACTATGGGATAAGATTACTTCCGTAGATTTCTGGGCTACAGATGGGGCTGATGGATTAGGATATGTAATATCTATGCTAGTACCAGGACAGGCTATAACAAAGCTGCAGCTTGGTTCTAAACTATCAGGACTAGGTAAGTTGGCTAAGATGGGTAAGTCTACAGAGAAAGCTGTAGCTAATCTAGCTAAGTATGGTATTACTCCAAAAAATATGGATATAGGTTTAGCAGGTTTAGCTAATACTATATTTGAAGCAGGTGCTGAGGCTAGAGGGGCTATGGATTCTTATGTTGGGGAACTAGACCGTAGAATGCAATTACCAAAAGGAGAAGAGGATTATATTAATGCGGATGAGTATGCACAACTACTAGACAAACAGAGTAAGATTGGAGCTAATGTATTTAATGCCAATGCTGGTATATTACTATTACCTAATATGATAATGGCTAAAATCCTATGGGGTAAGCCAAGAAATAAAGTAAAACTACCTGCTGGACAGAGTGCTATGGATGTAGTACCTACTCCAGGTATTGCTAAGAGAATAGGTAACTGGGGTAATGACTTTGCCAAGGCTACCTTGCGTGAGGGTTTCTGGGAGGAAGGAATGCAGAGTACTGCAGAGAAATACTTTACAGAGAATCCTGATGCAGATATGGGTGATTTCATCTCAGATGCAGATGAAGAGTACCTAAAGAACTTAGGTTCTACAGATGGTCAGACGGCTATCTTCTTAGGAGCTGTGTATGGTGGTACCATGCAAGCAACTATGAATAGTTATCAGAGTAAGGCTGAGCATGAGAATACTAATAAACTAATACCTAAGGGTAAGAGTCTTATCAGTGACTATGCTACGTTCTTATCTGAAGGAGATATTTATGTACAAGATAAAGATGGTAATGACATCTGGCAAAAGAATGAAGATACTGGGGAGTTAAAACGTGAGCTTGACCCTCTTAAGATACAGACCAAGTTAGGAGAGAAGGATGAGATAACTAAGATGTCTGCAATATATGATGTAGCAAAAGCTACTGGTAATACTGATTTAGTGGAGTCCCTTGAGAACAGGATGTATACTGATTTAGTTAAACCATTCATAGTAAATGATAACTTAGGAGTAGAAGCATTAAAGTCTGCTCTTAAAGAGAATGCGGAACTAGCCAAAGGAGCTGAGGATGCTAATATAGATGCTGATACTATTGTAGAAGCTATCACTGAGAAGGCTGTATACTTAAAAGAGAAGTATTCTAACTTTCAAGAATTTGCACCTACACTAATAAAGTTACAGAGTAAAGATGCTACTGAAGCAGATTACGATAACTTTATGAACATATTAACTTCTAAATACTTGAATGCTCATTCTAGAAAACAATTCCTAGATAGCAAACAAACAGAGAAGCAGGAGATATTGAATAAGGTTCTAGCTGAGAAAGGTTACTCTATAGAGGACTTTAAAGGAGAGAATGAGAAGCTAAGAAGAGACCTATATGCTGATACTAGGGTAAAGAAAGTAGCTGATTCACTTAATGCTATTGAGAGTTCATTAGAATCAACTAACACAGAGATAGAACAGTACTGGGACCCTAAGATGTATAATGAGGCTTTCAGACAATATACTGAAGAAGCTAGACAGTATGAAGCTGAAGCAGAGAAGAGAGATATAGCTACTAAGAAGATAGAAGAGATTAACTCTACTGCTACTTTAGCTGACTTAGATAAGATTACCTTTGATGAGTTTGATGTAAAGACTCAGGAAGTATTAGAGGCTAGTAGAGAGAAGAGACGTGAGTCTATTATTAAATTAGAAGCTGAAACTATTGCTGCTGCTAAATTAGCTGCTGAAGGTAATAAAACTACTAAAGAAATAAAAGAAGAAGAAGCTGTAGAACAACTTGAGCTACTTAAAAAGAATCTAAAAGAAGGTGAGGTAATGATAGTACCTGAGTGGGTTAAAGACTACGCAGGGGAATCAGCTACCATTACTAAGATTCATAATAAGTCAGTTACTGTGACTACAGAGGACGGTAAGAAGATTAATGTTAAATTTTCTACATTACTTAAGAACGCTGCTGTTAGAACTGCTATCACTAATACGGAAGGTGCTGTAGACAGTTACAATATCACAGAAGAGGAAAGAGCTGCTAATGCAGAACATGACCATGCTACTGAAGATAAAAACGATTCTGTTGTTATGTCTACTGATGCATTTGGGGTATTGTTTCCTCATATAGACCCTGCTGTTTTAGAATGGGAAAGAAACCCTAAAGATAAGACTGGTAAGACTGTTAGGTTTAAGCTTAACACTGGCACAGAGATAATAGCTACTGAAGCGGAGTTAGAGACTAAGAGAGAGAATGCAATCAAGAATGAGAGCGAAGAGAAGTTAGAAGAGATTAACAAGTACTATGATGATAAGATTAAAGAGAGTGCTGAGAAGACAGCTAACCCTCGTACTTATACATTTACAGACAACCAACAAAAGGCTCTGGATATGTTCATGGGAGATGACTTTAGTGATATAGAGTTCTTGATTAATCATTTACCTTTACATGCTAAGTTAACATCTACCATAGCTGCTCCATTACATTCTATGTCAGAGAGTTCTGATAAGTTTAATGCTATATGGGAAAAGACAACTAAAAATTTACGTACAGCAATCATTAAAGAAGTAGCTTCAGGTACTCCTATTGAAAAGTTATCTACTAAGATAGCAGGTCAGAAGAATGGTAACCTAAAGATAGCTGAAAAGGTTAATGGTGTTGTAGTTGAAAATAGTGTATTTGATTTAGCATTCTTTGGTGGGGACATTAATAATATTAAGACTAGTGATATATTCGTAGTTAACGAGTTAGGTATACTAGAGAATAATAATACTAAAGCTGTTAAGGTAAGACTTAATAGAGAATTAGCTCCTGGTGAGCTATATGTTAAAATAGCAACTGCAGCTGGTATGCCGTTCTACTTGAAGTTAAATATCAAGAAGACTACAGACCAAGAAGCTGACTTGTTATATGAAATGTATAAGCATAGATTTGGTGATATAGAAGAAGGAGCGAGAGTTCGTATCTCTGATGTATCTCCTGAGTTAATGAAACAAGTAGAAGATAACTTTGGTGAAGTACTAGAGTTAATGAATGTAGATATTGAAGATGTTACTATTAAAGATTTAACTGACTTCCTTATATGGGATGGAGCTAGAAAAAGAAAGTCTCAGATTAGATTCTACAGTAAAGAAGCAAAAGAAGGAGCTACTGAAAAAACACAATACTTATTCGTAGGAGAAAGAGAGTATACTAAAGAGCAGTTCTTATCTGAAGATGCTAAGGATGATTTCAAGTTTGTAGTAACTAACATGAAACGTCATAACATCAAGTTCAAGAAAAGAGCTAATGATTCTAAGTCTACTAAGTCTTTGAGAAACAAAGCTTACTTACAGTACTTGTTACGTAATAGAATATTAAATACTAATGCTGTAGTTAAGGAGCCAACGTTCCAAGGACCTACTAATGTATATCTTCAGTCATTTAGATTAATGAATGGCACTAAACTATCTAAGTTCAATGTAGGAGCACCTACAGAGTTCTCTACTAAGTTAAGAGGTAACAATAGAACATTGAATCACTTCTTCCCTACTATGTATGATAGTGTGGTTAAGTTAGCAGGACATGAGAAAGGTTATGTTGGTGGTGGAGAGTTCTACTATAGAACATCTTTACTTAAAGGTAAGGGTGCCCTTACAGGGAATAAAGCTAATAACTCAGCAGCGAGAGGTAATGTTATAGATGAGTTAACTAGAAAGTTCTTTACATTTGCAATTAATAGACATGAGTTTATTCAAGCAGGTAAAGACCAAACATTAAAACAAAATAAGAAAGGATATCCTATATCTTTCCAAGAAGGATACTTCAACCAACTGTATGATATACTAGAGGTATATGCTACAGAGTTTGATAATAGAGGTTATACTATATATTCTAATGTTCCTGCAGTTGCTGGTTCATTAGGTAATACTAAAAGAAACAATTTTGGTGGAACTATAGATTTACTAGCTTATGATAGTAAGAAAGGACACTACGTTCTTATAGATTTAAAGACTACATCTCAAGATAGAAGTAGTTATTATAATAAAAAGGTTGATAAGTATGCATATAAAAAGGGAGATAGAATACAGTTAAATGCATATAGAGAGTTACTACGTCAGAAGATGGGGTTACAAGTAGAAGAGGTATTAATTATGCCACTTACTACTCCTTCTTTAGATGAAGAGAATTCTATGTATGAAGATTTATCTATTGATAGTGAAGGTATGTTTTTAGAAGTGGATATGAGTAAATCTATTTATGATTTATTTAACTTCAGTTCTAGAGAGAAGACACAAAGAAAAGGATTCCATACTGATACATTAGGTGACCCAGATTCATTTGTATTTGACCCTACTCAATTAGGAGAAGAAGGTAAAGACAAAGCATTCAGTTCTAGCTTTATAGAAGGGATGCAATCATTGATTGATAAGTTTAAAGGTGACAATCCTGAACCTAAGAAAGAGCCTACACAAGCTCCAACTAATCCAGCTCCAGCGGCTAACTTAGCTATCGTTCAAAAGATAGTAGAGAAGTTTACTACTGACCCCCATACATCTAAATTTCCACATCAGGGAACTGGAAAGTTCTATAAGATTGCTGGAGATGTTGGATATATAGTGGAGATGGATAAAGATTTTAAATCTATAATAGGAGTTGTATCTGATTTTGCTACAGCTGCTGACATTATACAGAATTGGAATAAAATCTTTGGTACGATGCCATTTACTTCTATTAATGAAACTATGTTTATGCAGAAGTTTAATGCTGTATGGGCGGGTGTTAAAACTGCTCCTACCGTTAAGAACAAAATAAATACTGCTGCTAATACTAAGAAGACATTAGATAAGTCATTTGATTTAAGTGAATTAACTGACGACCAATTATCTACTGTAACAGCTATATTAGCTGCTGAGTTTTTAAATGCTAAGAATAGAAAAGGATTTAATGCCTTAATAAAGAAGAATGCAAACAAGTCCCAACAGGAGAAGGTTGAACTTATGATTGACTACTTAGTAGGTAAACAAATAAGTTTAGAGGATATTAAAGTTAAATGCGGAATATAAATTATGAGTTGTATAAGATTTACACCACAAAATGAAACATTAGAGTCTCTTTTATTTAATAAGCTATATGAAATAGTTAATCAAGATGAAGAGACTGCACATGAGTTATACTCCTACTTCAGAAGTGAGGAGGGGTTAGAGGCTTTTGGTAACTATATCCAACCATTGGATGTTACTATGAATGATAACACCATGAATTATCGTACAGATGAGAATGGTGAGCCTTTGTTAATACATGATGATGTTTTAAATAAGTATTATTTTTTAGATGTTAATGATGAGAGAGTGTACTACCCTTATAATCAAGGACTTGTACAGCACTTTGATGTGGCTGATATTATGGAACTTAGAGAGACAATGGCTCTTAAGTACTATGAGAAGTTAGATTTCAACTTTGATAAAAGAACATTCTTAAATGTAGAGGAACATAAAGTAAAGGCGATTATAGAAGAGTTCATTGACTATAAAGTAGATGAGCTTAGACGTGACCCTGATGTGTTTGTTCAACAGTTAGCTGAGTCTTTAGAGGACTCAAGAGAATATTTAAACGAGTGGGTTCAAGAGGTTAGAGACTTCTTTGAAACTAAAGGTTTAATTATTAAGAAGAATCAGATAGAAGCAGAAGAAAGAAATGAAGATGATGTTAAGTCTGTTAACCCTCGTGAGAGTGTAACTAGACCTGAGGCATTTACAGTAGATAGAAAATCTTCTGTTAATGCTAATATTAAATTGTATCTTTCTTTACTTAAAGGAGACTCATTCAATAAGTATAATGAATTAACATTTATACCATTTGATGATGTGTTTACTACTTTAAATACTATCTTAGCTAATACAATACCAACAGAGATTGATGGTAATTTAAATAATATATATGACCTGTTCTTACGTAAGATAGATGAGCACGGACAGTATAAGCCTTACCTTAAACAACTACATAATAAGATACAGACTATTGAGAGTGAGCATTTCAAATACCAATTTGTTAATGCATTCTTCTTGGCTAGAAAGAAATTCCTAGGCTCTGATATTATTATAGAGAAAGGAAAGTTTACCTATGAAATAAAAGATATATCAGAAGTAAGTTCTAGAAAGAGAAGTATAGTATCTCAGTGGGAGATTAACTTGAATAAATTGAACACTAGTTTCAAAGCATTCAGTTCTTTTACTAGTGGTATGAGCAACTCTATTAAGAGTTTACAAGATAATAGTAACCAGATACAGTACGATGTAACCTTTGATAAGTTATTAAAAGGACTTAATAGTTTAGGTATATCAGCTACTCCTAGTGGATTAAAATACTTAATTAATCAGGCAGCTTCAGATACCAGCCTAGAGGCTAAGACCGCTAGTATGGATACTATAGTTACTAATATGCAACATGCTGTAGCTGACCACGATGTAGAGACTCCTATTGCTAACCTATTAACTAACTCAGCGTTTGTTAAGGTAGCATCTGCAGAGTCATTCTTTTTATCTGAGGGTTCTGATGCGTCGTTCTATTCAGTAGGAAAGAACAGATGGTTGTACTCATTATATTCTCACCTAGAGAAGACTGTACTAAATTGGCAAGAAGACCCTAGTTTATTAAGAGCTCATATTGAGAGTTCTGCTTTTACTAAGGGTTCACATTATGCTGAGTATTACTTAGCTGATGACTTCCCTGAAGAAGATAGAGCAGAGGAGTCTAAAAAAAGAATAAAAGAAATAGAAGCATTTGTATTTAACTCTGTTCAGATTAAGAATGAGAGTGTAGATGCTGTAGATAATAAGAATATATTTTATGTAGATGCAGTTGCTGATTACATAAACAAAATGTTTAACTACTTAAAGCCTAATGGTAAAGTATATCATAAGACAGCATTAGCTGCAGATAAAGCTACTGAATACCAGATGTCTTGGGGTAGAGATGCCAGTGTATTCATGATGGAAGCTAATGCAGTAGAAACTGCAGATGGTTTTAAACTTAATAAGGATGTTAAAGAAGTATTCTTCAAGTACTTTAAGTCAGACTATTACAGAATAGAAGAAGTACATCAAGCTATTGAAGATTCTAAGACTGACCCTTCTATTAACTTAAAGGTACATTATCATACAGGTGCAGCGAATGGTAAAGTTTCACAATTGTTTCCTAGTCTTTCTCCTATCTTTGATAGTAAAGGTCGTGCTACTAATCCACAAGGGTTAGGAGAGGTTCTTTATGATGAGACTGGTCGTCCTATCTATGATAACTTAGATGAGGATAACTTACGTGCTGCTATTATGCCTGTCATTGAGAAAGCATTGCTAGATAATATTAGACAAACTGTTAAAACATTAGAAGGAAATAATATAGCTTATTATACCATCTCTGGTTTTAGAAAGTTTCAAGGTATAGATGAGTCTATACTAGATAAGTATATAGGTGAAGCAAGAAAATATAAGAAAGATTTAACAGAAACTGATATAGCTAAAAGAAAAGCTAGAGTAGAAAAAGGTTTCTTTGGTTTAGCTGCTGATTTAACAATCAATAGTTTAATATCACAAGTAGAATACTCTAAGTTGATATCTGGTGATACAGCTTATTACAAGAATGTTAATGATTATAAAAAGAGAGTTCCAGCTACTTATACAGATGGACAGTATTTAACTATACTTGATTCTGCAGATAAGTATTTTAATGCTGCTGTTATTAATAAGGTAGAGTTTACTACTCCTAATCTGAAGTTATTAAAGAAAAGACTACCTAGACGTATATGGGAACAGTATGAAGAGGTAAATGCAGCTGATGCACAGGGTTATATTACCCCACAGCGTTGGATGTTTATAATGAAAAGACTTGGTAAAGGGTTAGAGGCAGCACCTATCTATACAAAGATGTTTGAAGATAAGCCTACCTTTACGGCTAAGGAGTTAAAGTTACTAGCACAACCTTTAAAAGGTGTATACTTTAGTAACAAAGGGGGACACCCTGTATTTTTAAAGTACTCTCAGGCAGTTCTATTACCTCGTATGATAAGAAACACTCCTTTAGAAGGGTTGTATGAGCAAATGAAAAAACAAGGTGTTGATGAGCTTATTACATTAGATGCTATGAAAGTAGGAGCAGAATCACCTGTTACTACTCATGATGTTGATGGTAATGTCTTAACTGATGTTACGTTTAATGTAATGGAGTTAGACAATGCTAATTGGAAGTTACAACAAGATTTACCAACTAAAGGTATTAAGGAAAGAGAATTAGGTTCTCAAATCCAAAAGAATATCTTTCAAGGGTTGGTGTTTAATAAGGATGCAACATTTAATGTTGCTGGTCAAGAAGCCTCTAATGTAGAGATGATTGTCTTACTTAATGATTTATTTGGTGCCTTATCTAATCATGGTACAGAAAAGTTCTTTAAGCAACTAGGTGTATCACGTGATGACTATACTATTAAGAATGAGGATGGTTTATATATTAACTTATTAAATCAATTCAAATCTAGAACATCTACTACTAAAAATAATGTTAATGCATTACAGTCTAGAACATCTCCTTTTGGGGTACCTAGTACATATAATATATTTCAGAATGTATTTAGTGCTATGTCTAATAGTAATAGTGTTAAAATTAAAACAAGTGGTGGGGGTTTCATACAGATGGCTGATTACGGTTTAAGTAAGTCTGAAGCTAAGAGTCAAGGTATTATATTTACTCCCTGGTTTGATAAGAAAGCAGAGAAGTTAAGTCCTCCAGTTACTGGCATTAATCCTGTTACAGGGAAGGAAATCATTAAGCCTGGTGGAATATTCTTATCTGGTTCTTTTATAGCTAAGCATATACCTAACTACGCTAAGTTATCTTCTAAACAATTATTTGGTACTCTTAACGAAGAGACTGGTAAATATGAAGGTGGTAAAATAGATGAAAGAATACTAAGGAATATAATAGGGTATCGTATTCCTAATCAATCATTATCATCTAATGATGCAGTAGAGATAATGGGTATCCTACCTGAAGAGATAGGAGATACTGTTATAGCTTATACTGGTATTACAGAAAAGACTGGTAGTGATTTTGATATTGATAAGATGTATTTAATGGTGCCTAGCTTTGATGCACACTATTCTTCTCCTAAAGACCCTAATCCTTATAAGTTAGCATTTAACTATATGGAGGATAATGAGTGGTCTAAAGAAAAGTTACTTCATGAGATTTATAGTCTTGGTGAAGTACCTACTGGTACAGTAGAAGGAGACAAAGCTATTGTAGGTAAAGCTATGATGGAGGACCAATCATATGAATACTTCCAGTCTTTTAGAGAGTATAAAGATGTTAATCCTGCAAGGGAATTAGTATACTCTGAAATGGAAGAAGGTTTATCATTAGAGCAACAAAGTACAAAAGCTCTACAGAATAAACTAATAGAAGCTTATAAGGCTGTATTATTACATCCTAAGACATATGCTCAGATGATGAATCCTATTGAGGTTCCTCATATTAAAGATGATATTAAGAATATGCTTCCTGATGAAGCTCCTACTGATTTAGAGAATTTCTCAGGAGTTAGAGATTTACAACTAAAGAGTAACTTTAGATTAGGTAAGACTGGTCTTGGACAAGTTATTAACTTCTTAGTTGATTCTGTACGTGGTAGTATGGGAACCCTAGTATTTAATAATGATGGATTCGCTTGGGGTAACTTTGATATGGAAGGTAACACAGTGTTTGATAAGAGATTCTCTGAGACTTTAAGTCAAGACGAGAAAGATAGTTATATGAAAAGTTATAATGAGAACCTTAAAGAAGGGGAGACAGCTATGACTTCAGAAAGAATGGATGAATTAGAAAAGCTAGAATCTACTGAAACCTTTATGGGATTAGTGAATGGATTTGTGGATATTGCAAATGAAGAATATATAGTACGTGGTAACTGGAAAACTAAGACTAATGGTATAGGTTTATCTATGGTACGTGCTGGTATCCATCCTTTTAGAGTTAATGCATTCTTAATGCAACCATTCATACAAGAGTTTGTAAACTATTCTGATATGCTTAATGCTAAGAATAATATACAGAAAGGTAAAATAGAATACTTATTTAAATTAAATAAAGTACATGGTGATTTTAAAAATCTTGGAGATTATGAAGCTAATGGTATAACACTTAATGCTGAAGAAGTAGTAAAAAGAGTTTTAACTTATAGTAATACAGTGAAGAGAATTAACTTCTCTAATGCTGATAACTATGATAGAACAACTACTAATGTATTCAAGAAGGTTAAATCAGAACTATATAAGCAATTTGAAGCTGATGATAAGTCAGAAGATATAGAAGATTTAGATAATATAGTTCAAGACTTACGTGATGCTTTTGATACTTATTTCAATGCTCCTCCTGTTAAGTTAAGAGAGATAAACCTATATGATTTAAGAGAGCAGGTTAATAAGCCAGATGACTCTGTACAGATAGGTATGTTTGAAGTATATTTAAACTATGCTATGAAAGCTGCAAAGCTAGGTAAGATAGTTAAAGCTAATAAGAGTGATGTAGATGGTAAAGGTAAGAATATTACTTCTAACATTGTTACATTAAACTTAATTAAACAAGTTAAAAATGTATATAAAGAAGGAGATATAATGGGGTATGATACCTTGTTAAATTATGCAGAGTCTCCTACTATATTAAACCATGCTATAATTAATGGAGTTAGTACTCCTTTTCAAATCATGCAGGCTAATAAGAAGTTCTTTCCAACTGCGGCTCCTGGAGCTGTTAGAACATTTAACTTTATATCTAGGTTACTAGGAGATGAGAATCTATTAGACCAAGATTTAGGAGATAACTTAGAGCGTTCTTATTACTCTTATTTAATGTCAGGGTTCAAACCTTTACAGATGACTGTAAAAGAGAAAGGAACTTTACTTAATGAGTTACCTAAAGAGTACCGTGAGATGAAGAAGTTGTACCCAGATAATGTCTTATTACAAGAGCTTACTGAGGTAGAGGCTGAGGTTAAGAAATTTTTCTACTTAACGATGTCTTCTAGTAAGAAGAATCCTAGTAAGATAAATGCAATCATTGACTCTTGGTTAGATTTAATGGAACAAGAACCTGAGTTTTCAGATAGACTAATTAAATACTCATTCATTGAGTCTTCATTTGGTAAGTCTATTACACAGTTTCATGAGTTCATACCTTATCAATGGTTTAATAAGCATAGAATTAACTCTTATTTAAAGGAGTTATCTTTAGATGATTATATTGTAGATTGGAATTTTGTTGACCAGTTCTTTAGAAATAACTTAGAGAACTTAGACAATTCTTCTTCCCCATTAGAATCACATAACTCTGGTTATAGTAAACTAGATAGAACAGGTAAGTACTTAAGAGTAGGTCCTGTAATAACTGAAAAGAATGAAACTAAGGTAAAGTATATAGCTACGCATGACCCAGCAACTGATGATATGGCTGCAGCTTATACGCAAGGTTTTGGTTCTCCTAACAGTAAGATGCCTACAACTAAATACTATAAGATAGTTGGTATGAATGAATTTCATAATCCAATCTATGCTAGAACTTCTCCATTAGGAGTTAAGGATGAGAATGGTAATAGATTCTCTGAATATAGTATGCAGACTATAGATAATCCAGTTGGATTGATTAGTTTATATAGTGCTAATACATCTCAGTATTTAACTAAGCAATTAGTTAACCTTGAGAATTTAGAGAATATAACTAAGACAGCAGCTAATTATGAGTTACCTACTTACTTCTATGCTAACTTAGATACTAAGGCAATACAACCTGAAGAGATTTCAGCAGAAGCAAATGCTAAGAAATCTAAGAAAGTTATGCCAAAAGCATTAGAGTTAGAATACATAAAAGAGGGAGATAGAGTATTTAATAAAGAAGGCAATGCTTTTCTTTATAGAGGTATAAGAACAGAAGAAGGAATAGGAAAAGGTAGTATAAGATTAGAAGATTCTGAAAATGTAATTAAACTTGCAGGAGAGAATACACTATTATATGGTACCAATCCAAAAGAGAAAAAATCAGAGGGATTAAGTTTAAAATGTAATTAATAATTATGAGTTGTAATGTAAAAATAAAATTAAAGAATCATCTAATAGAACAGGATATTATTAGTGAAGACCTAAAGATAAGAAATACTAGGGCTTTTGATGAATATTCTAGAGTAATTGATGAGTTGGCTGTAAGCGAGTATGCTGTACAAGGACCAAGTCCTATACTTACTAAAGTAGGAGATAGAGTAGACTTTAATGACGACCTTATCAAAATCTTAGAGATGAGTATGACTAGAGATGAGCAATCTCAAACGTTAGCTCATGTTACTAAAAATTATGAAGATTTAAAAGCTGGAGTAATAACTCAAGAAGAGGCTAAGGATACGCCTCCTATATTTACTTATAAGAGTCATATGGACTTTATACTAAAACAGGATATAGAAGAAGTTAAAAAGACTCCTGCTGAGTTCATGTTGTTTGGTAATATACCAGCTGACTCAACTAAGAGACTATCTGCTTCTGAACTTTTAAATAATATCATACATAATTACTCAGGGTTCTCAAAAGAGTCTGCTTTTATTGTTGATAATATACAAAAGATTGCATCTAGAACTAATACTACTGTTAAGCTGGTTACCTCTAAGGAGTTAAACGAAACTACTTCTGGAAATGCTTTTATGGCTTATAGTATTAAAATGGATGAGATATATATCAGTCCTGTAGAGGTTAGAAAAATGGAAGCAAAAGGAGATACTGATTTTATTATGCATGCTTTCTTACATGAAGTAGTACATTCACTTACTGTTGATGCGTTTAAATACCCTCAGAATACTAAAGAGGAGATGTTCAGAGATTTTATAACTGAACAGCATAAGAAATATATGTTAGCTGAGATGCGTCCAGAATTAATGACTGATGCTGATGGGTGGTATGGTCTTACTAACCCACTTGAGTTCATGGCTGAGATGATATCTAATGCAGAATTTAGAGCTCATATTGAGGGCCAAGAAGAAACTAAAAATATGTTTGACCTATTCGTTGATTGGGTTAGACGTATATTAGGAGTTAAAGTAACTAAGACAAATAATGAAATTGTCAAGACTATTCTTGAAATGGCAAGACCTATGGAAGAAGAAGGTATTTATGCTAATGACTTTTTCAATATAGAACGTAGAGAAAAAGAGCAGATGGCTCATGAGGATTTACTGATTGATGATTCTACTTTAGAAAAGAGTCTAGTTAATACAATTACTAAGCTTAACGTGTCGCTGGATGCCTCTATTAAGAGCTTACAGAGACGTTTAGACTTTTCTGATGATACTAATAAGGATTCATATTATAAGGACCAAATAAATAGTTTACAACAAGTAAGACGAGATTTATCTGATATCAATTTAGGTAATCAAATCTTAGCTGTAGAAGGTTTTCTTAGTGCTATGATTGGTAATATGGAAATTATCAAGAAAGCAGTTAAGAAAGTAGATACTGCAGATGAGGCTTATATAATGAGTGCTGTTAAAAGTTATGATAAAGTACTTGCTGCATATTCTATAATAGAAGAGGTACAAGAAATGATTGCTGCTATAGAGGCAGAAGACCACCAAGCTTTTATTTCAGTAGAAGAGCTTAATAAATTAAGACTATATGCTGAAAATGCTACAGGTAGATATTCTTCTGTACGTAAAGATGTTGATAAACTTATGAAGAAGGGTATGGTTCTTAAATTGAACAATATCAAATACTTCAAAGAAGTTGAGACACAGCATATAAACAGACTAGTAAAAGAACACAGAGAGTCAGGTATCATTGAAGATAGAGACCAATGGGTTATTAAGACTATGGCTAATAGAGATAAGGCTCGTATTGATGAGGATGTTCTAGAAGCTGTTAATAAACTTATTAATAACAAGGCTTGGGATATCTTTGGTTCTGATGTAACGTTTAGTTCAGCATTGAATGTAAGTTCACCCTTAATACAGGTGTTTAATACAATTATCACTGAAGTAGACCAAGCTCGTAACAAAGAAAGAATTGCTAAAGATGTTGTCTTTGAGCAACTATATAAAAAGTTAGTTGAAGAGAAGGGTACTAATGACGTTAATAAGATATATGAGAATATAACCCAACAGGATTCTAATGGTAAGTGGCACATTAAAGGTGAGTATGATGCTAAGTTCATGTCTGAGGTGTATGATAAAATACAACAAGTAAGATATGACAGAGCCCAAGCTACTGCTGATTTCAATATAGAAATTCTTAAGCATAAGTTAGGTTCACCTGAATACACAAAGTTACATAATGAATACAAACAAATGGTACTGGATGCTAATGCTAAAATTAAAGGATTAGAAGCTGGTAACGTTGTTAAGTTAGATAAAGGAGGTAAAGGTATTGCTGCTAAATGGAAGAATACTTTTAAGTTATCTCCAATAGAACAAGAAGTACTTGATTTCTTTAAAGAACTTCAAGATGATATACTTAATATGACACAACCTGGGGAGGCTGGGTCTAATGTAAAGCATGCCTATAAAGGTAAGTTCTATGAACTACCTAAGGTAACTAAGACTGATACAGAACGTTTCTTTGGTGGAGACATAAAAGGTATGGCTCAAGATAAGATAAAGGACTTGGCTAAGTTACGTCCAGATGATTTTGGATATTCTGAAAGATTCACTGATTTATCAGGTAGACAAATCAGAGCTTTAAAGTTATGGTATAGAGACCCATCTGGTACATTTGATAATACAGACCAGTCTTTAGATTTAATGGGTATAATGCGTATGGATTTTGTGAATGCTAGTGCTCATCAGATTCGTGGTGAATTCGAGCAAGAGTTAAATTTCTTATTGGATATAGCCCAGACTAAAGAATACTATAGTAAAGAGGGTACTATTCCAGTTGTTTCAAAGTTGTTTAAAAAGTATGACGTAATCTCAGGAGAGAATAGTAATACTGTGAAGATGATGAATAACATGTTAGAATCTAAGTTCTACGATATTCTAAATAAAGGTGGTTACCGTATTGGTAGTGTTGATGCTAATAAAGCTGTAACGTTTATTAACAATGCAAGTGCATTCTTAACGTTATCACTTAACTTAGCTTCTGGTACAGCCAACGTAGTTAATGCTAATGCTCAGTTGTTTATTGAGTCTTTCTTTAAAGGAAGATTTATTACAGCAGGGTCAATAGCTAAATCTAATAAAATATACGCTGCTACATTAGGAGATAGTTTAGCTGATTTAACTCGTCCTGTTGCAAGAGGTTTTGTTAACCAATTACAAGAGTACTTTAACACAAAAGGTTTACATCAGTTATCTGATACTAACTTTGTGCAGACAGACTTAATGAAAGTAGGTCTTAGTGCTGAGTCATTACGTGTATTCCAGGAGTCTGGAGAACACTATATACAGTCTGTTACCGTTATGGCAGTAATGGATGGTATTAAAGTAATGGATGAGAATCATAATTTCATCAATAAGGATGGTAAGATAGTAAAAACTAAAAAAGCTGCAGCATCATTATTAGATATGATGAAAGTAGATGAGGTAGTTGGTACAGTTGATATAAGTCCAAACGTTGTTTACACCACTCATAATAAACTAACTAAGTGGACTGAGGGTGGTAAAGAAAATGTTGATGCTTTACTTGCTAAAAAACTATATGATATTATAGGTAACTATCGTGCATCTGACCAGTCTGATATAACTAGGTCTTGGCATGGTAAGTTAATAATGCTATATCGTAAATTCCTTGTTCCTATGGGTCAAGCTAGATTGAGAGGTATAGAGACTATGGGTAAAAGAAAAGAAGATTTACAAGATTATGAAAAGAGATATAGTTATGCTTTGCAAGAGTATGATGAAGGTTACTACACAACATTTCTTAGGTATGTGATAACATCTGCTAAAGATAAGAAGATGTATCTTATGACAAAAGATAAGGTGTGGGATAAACTATCTGAACATGAGAAGCATAATATAAAAAAGTTCGTTGTAGAGTCAGTAATGACTATGGCAATTTTACCTTTAGTTGTCCAATTGATAACTTCATTACAAGGTAACGATGATGAAGAAGTTATATACTTCTTACTATATCAAATAAGACGTTTAGAGACAGAATTGTCTTCATATAAGAACCCAAGTGAGACATTCAAAATGATGAGGTCTCCTATACCTTCTATGAGGCTGATAGAGACATCTCTTAGTATTGTATTAGACACTTTCCAACCTTGGAAATGGTCTGATGAATATATGGCAGGTGCAAATAAGGGCAAGAGTAAGTTTGGTACAAGAATTAAAAAACAGATTCCTGTAATTAAAGAGTTCCAAAGAACTTATAAAGACCTCTTTGAATATCAGAATTCATACTTTGGATTCAAATAGTATAAAGGCTACCATTACGGTAGCCTTTTTTTATTCTTCTTCATTTACTGCATTACTATCTACTTTTTCCCAAGGGTGTTCAATCAGATTACAACCTGCTTGATACCAAGTTTGTATTTGTAATTTATTACATTTTGTACACCTTCTAAAATGTGCGTATCTATTATCTTCTTTTCTACCACCAGTCCAATATTTGTAAGGATGGTATAAATTAAAAAAACAAAGAAGTCTTTGTAATGCTTTAGGTTTATCTACTCTTAAAGTTCTACCCATTTCTAATTTTTCCCAAGGGTGTTCAAATTGTATCATAATACTAAGGTATTTCTTTTAATTTATCATATTTAAGAAACTCTATTCTACATAAAGCCATTAATGACTGATTAGTTGATATGTATTTAAACGTACGAAATGAAACTGTGTGGTTTTTAAGCTTTTTTCTTATATTCTCTACATCACTTTGAAGTACATCTATAGTACATTGTCTTTTACTTGTCCCGCTAAGTAAACTCTTTAACACTTCAGTTAAATCATCTTTTGGAATAAGTAACATAACTCTAGCTTCTACTATACCAAACATTTGACAGTTACCAAAACAATCTTGATGTATATACATAGAACCATTTTCATAGCCATTAAGTCTTCTAAAAAATAATTGTGAAACTCTTGGATAACTACCTTTTATTTCTTTATATCGTAATCCTTTTAATCTTTCTGTTCTTATCATTGTCATTATTCTGGTTTTTTAGTGTGAAACGTAATTTTACATAAAATCATTGGCTTCTTTGTGTTAGTATTAGTGTAATGTACTTTCCGTACACGAGCTATCTTTTTAAAACAAGTATCCAATTTGGGTTCATACTCTTTTCTTATGTCTAAAATCAATGTCTGCTTGAGAATAGTCTTTCTAATGTATAACAGAATTGATTGTTGTTCTTCTTCGTTAAAATCTAGGACTTTATACCCATATTTCATGCAAAAGTTCTGACAATTACCAAATGGTGATTGTATAACTATAATTTCTTTATATAAATCTAGTGTAAATTTATATATAAACGAACTAAATACTTGTTTTGCGTCATGTGTTATTTTTACTGCCATAATCTTCTTGTTGTTATTTTATTACTAATTGGGTTAAATCGTCTTCTTAAAGGCAATCTTCTTCTATTTGCTTCCCTTCTTGGACCATGTATTCCATATAAATGTGGGGGTACTGATATAGATGCATATGTTTCTAAAAATGATTTTAATGTTCTATCAGTTGTTGATTCTGAAACTGCCTCTTCAACAACCTTATCATTTTTTGCTCTTGTAGGTTTTTTTGGAACAAGCATCTTACATTGAGTTCTAATTGGCTCCATATAATCATCAAATTGTAACAAACCTCCCATTTCTAGGCTTTTATTCATGGCATTTATAGCAGCTGAGTTTAATCTTATATAAACCAAACACATATCAGAGCCATTAGTACTTATATATTCAGTTACTTTAAACTTATGTTTATCTGATTCTGAGGCACTTTGGAAAAGCTCTACTTTTTTCTTTAACTCTTCTACTTTATTACTTTTAATATCGACTATTACCTGATGTTTATTAGCAATGGTTATAGCTAAAGCAAATGCCCTGTTAAATGCATATTGAGGTAACTTAATCATTTGATACATACTTGCTATAGTAAAATTTTGGCAATTATGAAATGTATTTGTTATTACATCTACTAAACTATTTGAGTATGGTCCTTGTTTTATTTCTATTCTATATACATGAAATTGATTACTACCATGGGGTTGTACTGAAATAGTGTTTTTCTTCCAATATTTTTTTTCTTCCGCGTCTATCATGATTTTACAATTGCTTTAATTCCATTATGATTTATACACACAGGCAAGCCTAGTGGCATATGTTCAGTGGGATGCACTCTTGCAGTCCCTATTATTTGGCGTTCTCTTGCCTTAGTTATATTTTTTGCATTTTTTATCATCTTTTAAAAATTAAAGGGGACTTAAAATTGTGACCCAGTCCCCTTATTAATTCAACTTACTTAATTAATCCTAACTCTGCTAGAGTTTTAGGTGTATACGCTATATTGTCAGCACTAACATTACAGTAATTAGGATTCACAATTTCTGTATCCTCTGCTTTTGAATAGTCCCAACGATAAGCCATTATAGTTTTAGTATGTACATGTCCATGTATATTAATACTAAATCTATATCTTAGTTCATTAGGGTGTATAGGGATATGAGTTACCATGAATTTCTTCTTGTACCCCATAGCTCCTGCCACCGTATTAACATGTTCTAATAACTTCTTAACATGTTGCTTTTTATCATGATTACCCAAAATTACATGTTTAATACCATTTAATCTGTCTAAAATGCCATAGTTTGATTTTTCCATGGTGATATCTCCTACAATGTAAGTGACATCCTTTTTATGAACTACTTTGTTCCAATTAGAAACTATTAGTTCATTCATTTCATTAGCATCTTTGAATCCTCTATGCTTAGCACAGTTTTCATGGTAAAAATGTAAATCTGCAATAAATCTTACTTGAGCCATATGTTATATTTAAGTTATATTTATTTCACCTATTCTTAATGTATTTCTAAAGCAATTATAAAAGCTAATGTCATAGCAATCTACAATCTCTTTATAGTTGTCTATCATGAATTGACCAAACCATTTGTCAGTTGTCTGACTAGCTCTGTACATAATACATTTTAAAAATGCCTTATCTACTACTTCATCCTCAGGCTGCATTCTGGTATCCTTAATATAAGGAATTATACATTCTGTAATTACATCTATATATAGAGAATCTACACATGCTGTAATTTGTTCTTGATAGCTTAATACATAAAATCTTCGTTCACTTCTTTTATATTTATTATCCTTATCAAATATTTCCCATATTCTATATAAAGATGAAAAATTTAAGTAAGTAGTACATACAACTTGCAATAACTCTTCTCTTTCTATATCACATTTGTGATAACAGTAAGGTCTTGTTGCTACTTGTCTTTGATTAATTACAAATGAATTTAACATATTATGTAATTTAGAAATCCAGCCATTATACTTTTCATTATAATTTACTAAATCCTGTACATAATGTTCAGATAAAAAATTATAAGATTCTACTCTTGCTACCCAGTCTTTAAACTTACCATGAAAATTTACTACCCTAGTAGTATCTAATACGAAGTTATAGAAAGGATTACAATAAGTAACTCTCATTTTTCTATCCATATTTTGATTCATAAATCTTATGAATACTTTATCTTGTTTTTTATCATACAGTCTAAATTCTACTCCATCCTTCATATAGATTTGATGATGTAAACTATTATGTTTCATTATCTTCAAGTCATACTTAATAAGTATAAATTCTAATTCTTCAAAATCGTGATAAACAATTTCAACTGACCTAATCTTATGATTAGGATTGAATTTTCTTGTTGCTACGTCTCCTATTATTAACATATCTTTGTTTTCTTTTTTATAGATGATAGGAAAGTAACTAATCCACTACTGTGAATTTTCATTACATCTTTAATTTTTCCTTCTTCAGTTCTTTTTAATTCTTTTGGAAATTCTTCTGCAAATTTTTCTTTTAGGTTATCTTCTTTTAAAAGTCTATGTAAAGTATTAATCATCATAGAATCAGGCTTGATTAAAAGCTTTTTAGAGTGAACATCTAAAATCTTATCAAAACCAAATGCTGCATCTTCTTTAGAAACATTGAAGAAACATCTAATACAAAGGGATAGCGCACTGACAGCGGCTATATTAGTAAACCATATGTAAGGTATTTTCAATACAATTGTATCTTTTGTAATACCTTTAATAGTAATTCTATCTTCTGTAAGGTTTACCCTTTCTTCAAATTTATTTACTACTGTTAACATATTGCTTCTATTCCCCATGAATAAATTAAATGCTTCTTCATATTCCTTCCAACTATTGTTGGGTATACTATTATAATTTAAAATCTTAACCCCAAGGAAAACATACTCCTTACCTTTGAAAATCCCTGTATATTTATGCTCGAATCCATAGGCTTCTTTTAGCTCTTCATTGTGATGTTCACAATAAGCTAAGTCATTTAAATAATCTTTACACGTTGAAAACGGCATTAATGCTTTAAATGATTTCGTTGTATTTATACAGCTAGGTGCTACAAAAGCAAATCCTACACCGTATCTTCGTCCTTCACCAAGGACACTTCTTTTAAAAGTATCTTTTACTGTTAGTTCCATAGTTTTCTATTTTTTTATTTGTTGAATACACTCATCTATTGTATCACAATAAATAATGTTTAAATTATTGATGTTTTCAAACATTTTTGAAAACCATATTTCTTCTTGGGTGTCTTTTGTTAAAATTATAAATACATTCCCAATCTTATCATTGTTCCTTAGTCTACCTATCCTCTGGATAAAATCTTTATCCGTACTATAGTAAGACATTAGTATACAATTATCTAAGTCGTTTAAGTTAGCACCTTGTTTTAATTTCTTAAAACTGCCTATTACTTGAATCTTATTATCATCAAAGTCTAGTCGTAGTCTTTCATTAACTACATCCTTATTTTTTGAACTAATTACATTGGGCGTAACCTTTAATAAAGAATCAATACTATTTCCAAATATAATAGTTTTACCTGTTATATTTTTTAGTAGCTTAGTGGCAATATCAACCTTAGATTGTAAATTGTACAGAACACTACTCCTTTTATGGGAGGTTATTCTGATTTTTAAACTCCTTTTATCATCATCTATGATGAACCAGGCTTGTTTATGTTGTCTATCCCAATAATCATATGCTGCTTGTTCTGTTTGGTAGAACGTCTTCTTGGCATTCCCTGCCTTCATGGTTTTACCTATCTTATCTAACTTATTAGATATTACATAGATATTTAACTCTCTAGAAGTACCATCCCTTTGACCGTCATCTACTGAATATGTGAAACATACTGGAGCTATACTATCTAAAAGTTGCCCTTTAGTGAATATATTTCCATCTATTTCATATCTGGTTTCCCGCATTATAGTAGCTGATAGTCCGATGATAGCATCATACTTATTATTTTTGTAAAACTGGAAGTAGGCAGGGCTTAAAGAGTCATGTATCTCATCAGAGATAACTAATCCAAAGTCCTTACCCTCCCATCTATACACTGTTTGATAGCATTGAAATTGTAAATTGTAATCTTCTAAGACATTCCTGTCAAAGATTTCATTATACTTCTCAATATCATCACGCAAGTCTTTAACTCTATCCTTCTGCTCCGCAAGGAACAAATGAATTTTGTTAGTTCTTGGCATAGTGTATAAGGCATGTAAGCTTATAAAAGTCTTACCTAGCCCAGTTATTATTTGGCAAGTTCCCTTCTTACCATTCAGTTTCCAATTAGTTAATGCGTCTTGTTGGATTTTATCCCTGACATTGTCTAATTTCATTTCTTCTCTTTAAATATAAATTGAACACCTACCTTTATATATCTTCCTATAATAGGAGTACATAAGCAAGATGGGCTAATTGTTTCACTCTTACTAGAGTTCTTATATTTGCGTTTATTTCGCATATTTCTTGTATTACTAAGAATAGGGGGGTACAATGGCTGTAACCCCCACTATATAACAAGCCAACTACTCTAAGGAATCTAACCTCGTTTTAAGCCTCTACTGTATATCAGGCGGTTGTTGTTTAACTTGTCTTCTTAAATTGTAATTTTCAAAGCTTTAATTGTTTTATGACAGTATCTTATCTGATGTTTGCAATCATCGATAGCATCATGTTTAGTTCCCTTAAATTTCATATTTGCTTTGATAGAGGGTTTTAAAGAACTTAATGTTCTAACGTCTCTTTCTAACCAAGTATTCCAAAAAGGTTGGAACTCAAAGCCTATTGCTCTCCTATACCATCCATTTATAATACCTAAATCAAATCGATTTGAGTTACCCCATACTCTTATCTCCTTATGATTTTTTAAGGATTTAAAGTACTTTTGAAACTCTGACCCGACATGGGCATACAAATTCTTACTCTCTGATAGTTGTTTAAAAAGAGTATAATTCTCTTTCTTCCACCATCGTAAAGTATTTGGACAATATGAAAACTTATTTTTAAATTGGTGCTCTAAATTTATGGACATAGTAAAGGTATTTTTAGATACCACTCCTGTATTCATATTAAAAGGCACCGCTGCAATTTGGATTATAGCACAGCCAGGATTTCTCCCAGCTGTTTCTATATCAATCATTACGTCTGTGTACTTCATATGTTTATTATAGCTGACTATAATACTGCACAACCGTCTGGTCCACATGCTAGCTCTTGAGCTAGAGAAGTATTATCAGCTTCTTCTAAAATGTCTGTTAACTTAATTTTATTTTCTTCTATATAACGCAGTGTATCGTCGTATACTTCCTTAGAGCATACTTCAAATGGTGCATTTTTATAGGAACCTCCATCATATGGCATAACAGATAAACCATTAAATGTATTTTTATTGTCCCACATCCATTCTCCAACATCATACCATTCATGAGGTTTACAAGAGATTGTAGCAGACACATTGTTACTATTAGGTCCATTAATATGCCCTGGTTTAACCCACTTCACATTAAATCGTTTAACCCTTTGTAACAGTGCCAAAGCTGTTTCATCTTCTCTCAATATTGCATTGTCAGGTGCCATTAATGGTATACCAATAACAGCTGAATCTGGAGCGTACTCCATAACAGTAATCAAACGTGGGTGCTTCTTATTAAAGAAGTTATAGAGTTCATCACCTACCTTACATTGTATGTTTCTAATATAATATTTAGAATGCCATGCATGTATCCCTGATGAGGTACCAACCACACAACTGGTTGTTCCTGAAGGTTTGATAGTTGTAACTCTAGCAGCACGTCTTATGCCTATTAATTTTGATACTCTTAAGTTTTCAGCGATAGCTACGTCAGCTGCCTCGTTTAAGTCATATTTTAAAATGTTTCCATTAGCAATTCCTGTAATACCTACTCCTATAAGAGCGTCTTTCTCAGTATTATTTTGCCATATTTTTCTTAAGTAGTGAAAATCTGTAAATCCTGCTTGTAAAGTTCCAAAGAATGAGGCTACCCTAGAGTAATCATTATATTCTTCTTGACTATTAATAACACCTCCATTTATCTCTGTAAGATTACAGAAAGAGTATGGACGTAAGGCTATCTCACAGCATGGATTAGTACCGTATTCTGGGTCATTGGTGAAATAAACACCAGGTTCTCCAGAATTAGAGTCCACTGTCATCTTCCATAGATGTTCGAACTCATGTTTTTTAATTCTGTTTCTTAATATTACTGCAGAGTTATTAGCTCGTCCTAATTCAGGATATAGTTCCCACCAGTTCCCATGCTTAGAAGTTGCCATTACTGTATCATCTAGAGAGAACAATGCAATCATTGCTGCTCGTCTTATTCCTCCTGCTAATACTGCATCTGCTATAATACAATTGATTCTATGTACTTCAAAGGAAGTCAACTTTTCTCCAGTCTTCTTCTCTTCTAGTATAGCATCAATCTTTGTTAAACATAATCTTAAAGGAGCTGGTCCAGGTGCTTTTCCACCTGCTGTAACTAATCTTTCCCCTTTATCTCTAATATCAGTGTAATCAAATCTTGGTTTTACTTTATTCATTCCAAAATAAGCCTTCATTAGAGCCTTTACAGCGTCTGCCCATCCTTCTATACTATCACCAATTAAATATTTGGCTTCAGATAAAGGTTTTTGTATGGCAGGTAATTGTTCGATATGGTGTTGCTGTACACTATATCCTACTCCTGTTCCTCCTAATAGAAGAAACATTAATTCACTGAATGAACTATAGTGGGACATTGGCATATAGCCACAATTATAAATCCTTGCTTCATTTTTCTTGATAGCTGCACCAGCGAACTGAGCTGCTCTCATTGAAGGAAGAACTTTTCTATCTAATAAGTACTTAGAATTAAGCATAATCTCTTGCGAGAGTGAACTTAGTCCTTTAACATCTACATCAAAGATATTAGATTTCTGCTCCTTAACATAATCTTTATCCTCTTTTGTAGAGTATCTGTCATACATCATTAGAGTATAACGTTCCATAATCTCTTGCCAAGTTTCTCTTCGTTTTAATTGCGGTAAATACTTGGCGTATTTTGTATATACCACAATGTTAGAAAGTAAATTTATTCCTGTATTCATTCTTTATTGTTGTTTTAAAACAATCTATTAAGAATATTATCAGAATATTATTATTCCTTTTTTTCCTTTTTTTTTATTTTTGATAACTTATAGGTTTCATCCTTCTCTTCCATCCTGTCAGTTAATTCTGCGTCATGGGGAAGCCTCACCTTTAAGTCTGTTTCTATTTTTTCCTTTAGTCGTTTATTTTTAAATAATATATGTTTTACTTTTAATAAAAAGTCTACTGCATTTAAATTGTTTCTATATATAGTAGTAAAGAACTCAAGGATTAACTCCTTGGCATCCTTCTTATACTGTGAATACTTACCTGCTTTAAAGCAGTTATACTCATGCATATACTCTTCTGGAAACTTAAATACATACAATACTTTATCTCCAACATCTATAGAATCCACAAATAATTCTGAATCTATAAGCTGTTGTTCATATTTAGTAAACTCAGGTACTTTAAATGAGAATTCATGCTCAATAATTAAGCAATCCTCATATTTTCCTGTGTCTTCTGCAATATATGTATTAATTAAATGTTTGTAGAACTTTATATCAAAGTCAACTAATTCTGATAATAACGGTAATAGATATGTCTTAGATTTATTATATCTAATTTTTTTCATATAGCGTTTATTTATCCAAATAGATGAAACTGTCATCTAAATAAAGAGCACCTTTTGATTCTGTTATTTTACGTGTAGTATCAAAGATTTGATTGTCTACATGCCAAGTAATTTCATCAAGGAGCTCACCTAACCCTCTGTATCTATAACCAGCAGCTGTTTTAAAGCCATTTAGAGAGGCTTTGTGCCACTTTCTAGTTACAGTGAATACTAAGGGTATTTTTTCAGTTCTGGAGATGTAAAGGAACTGAAACGGTAGTAGTTTATAACCTTCTAATCCTTGCATTTCACAAAACTTTTTAAAAGCTTTTGTGTATACTGCTGATTGAAGGTAATATCTCCATTTAATAAAGCTAGATTCAAATTCTGCAATAGGTCCTTTGCCTGTTTTTAAATCAATAAATCTAACTGTTTTTGTTTCGTGGTCTACTAAGATTTTATCCATAATTCCTCTCATGAGAAAACCTTTATAATTGATATTAAATTTAAATTGATTAAAATGTTCACATTTACTGTTAATAATAGGACTAGAGAACTGATGGGTCTTTAATATTTCTACTAACTCATTAGCTAACTCAATATCAGGAGTTGTTACTAATGTTTTCTTTTTAGATGCGTAACTAGCTTTTAGCCAACCCCAGAAATCTGGGACGTCTATAGCTTCCATTACTTTATCTTTTGACCATTTTGACCAAAAATTATTCTTTTTAGCAATCTTTAGGATTGTATTTTTAGATGGAGTTCTCTTATAATTTTCAAATATGATATCACATAGTTTTCCAAGAGTGGCTGTAGGCTTGCTCCCGTCATATAAGTAATATAACTTTTTAAAATTATGAGAATTAAGTAATAGGTCATCTACTAGAGAGCCTATCTTTACTCCTTCTCCTGCTATTGCACTATCTCTTTTCTTGTTTAAAGCTTTAGGTCCGTTCCTATCAAAGTCCGAGACTCTACTATAACTTAGAGATAAGCTAGCAGTTTTATTAATTGAGTAGAGCTTTTCTAACTCACTCATCTAGATTAATTTTACTAATGCAGTAATCCACGACAACATCATGCATTTCATTAAATGTTTCTAGGCTGCCTTTCAGACCATCATACACTTCTGAGTATTTTTCTTCTGAAGTAAATTTCATCATTTTTTCCTCAATGAGAGTTATCTCATTTGAAAGTTTAAGTCTAAATTCAGTAAGCTCTTCTTCGCTTGATTCTCTTAGGGCTTCAGTAATTTCTTTTTTTATTGGCATATTTATAGTATCTTTATCATCACTCCTGGGCGCTCCTTATCATAAGAATGATAAGCCCCCTTAATCTTGAGTGGAAAAGGTAAGAAACAGTCCATATTATCGTCTTCTATAAAATCATGAGCAACCATAAGGTCAGCTACGATTTGTACAGCATTGTGAAAATCACATTTATGTCTGGTTCCTCTTATGAAATGGAACCCAACTCTTATTGGATATTTCTTCTCACCTATTTGTTCCTTGAAGCTCTCTCTTAGTGCTTCAAATTTGTTGGGGCGTGTTTTATAACCCCTTACTTCTTTTTTACTAACAGAGAATCCTTGCACCCCAAGACTACGTAAATATTTTACAACAGTCTTAGAATGAAAGATGCCTCTACTAGTTTTAACTTTTGAGTTTTTTGAACTCGGGACGTTACCCTCTATAAAAATCATACATTATGTTTTACCACTTAATTGCATTATTAGCACCACCTAACGTGGCTATAATTTGATTAGCTCTTTTAAAAGCTTCACAATTCCACTGAGTGTTATCTCTTACAGATTCCGATGGGTGTTTGTACTCTAATACATAGTGTCTGTTTTCATTTATTAGAGGTTTAAAGCTTCGTGCTGTATCTCCTAACAAAATGAATATAACGTTACTATTATGTTTATTTATAGATTTTAAGACTTCTCTAGTAAAATTACTCCATAAATCAATATGAGTATTATGACTAGCAAAGTTAGTTGTCATAGCTACGTTTAAAGGTAGCACACCTTGCTTCATCCAATGACTTAATGTTAAATCAAAATTTATCTTACAACCATCATAGATGGTACGTTCAATACATTTCTCAATTTTAACAGTCACTAGACTTGGCCTTAACATTTGACTTTCTCGAGTAGCAAAAGCTACTCCACTGCCTTTTGTGTTATTAAAAGGTTCATCCCCTAGTACTACACAACGTACATCTAAAGGATTAATTAATTTAAAAACTTCAAAAACTTCTGACTTCCTTGGAAGCGGCATATATTTAGTTTTATATAGTTCATGTAAAAACAACATCATATTAAATGTATAGTTGGAAGATAAAAAAGGTTGTAATTCAACAACCCATTTAACTCCAAATATTTTATGATAGTTTGGTATAAACGTATAATCAACTTTTACTTTAGCCATGTCTTCAATAGTGCTAACCATTTTCATCCATTTGTATACCAAAGTTGCCCTCAACTGCTGGTGGTCCAACAGGAAAAGGATCTACATTACCAACCATTGTCTGTTCTAAGTCCCAGATAGCGTTTTTAGTTCTTTTTAATTTATTTGGAACACTGGTGTTACTCCAGTCTATATGGCGATGACGATATATAAACTCATCCTCATCAGCTATTAAGTCTCCTTGACCAGTTTTTCTGCTAATAAACTCCTTTCTATAATCTATATAATTAGTTAATTCCTTAACTAATTCTAAATCACCTTTATTTGCACTCATAACAAGTTTTGCTAATGTAGTATTAGACAATACACTACTATCTTTAATGATAGCATTAGTGTTTTGCTTAGTAAACTCAATTATAGATGTACATAAAAATAAATAGTTTATGATTTTATTAACATCACACGTTGGTGTGTGTATTCTAAACTCAATAGTTTGTTTGTTACCAAATAATAATGGTATCAAATTTACCCAGTGATATCTAGTTCTGATATTCCATTTTGATTGACCTTGAGGGTCAGATGGATGTACAGTAACATTCTCTAAGGAGTTCCCATAATTTGCATATGAGTTACCCATAGATAAGAATCTAAATACTTTACAAAAGTTAGAATTTATTGTCTTTGCAGATATTTTATTATCTAACGCACAAAATAAACCTAGAGGTAGGGGCTTTGTATAATGTTTCTTCTTTATACCAAAGTTTTTAAACTTATGTAAAGGGAACATATCATATACATCATCCTGTATTCTAAATAATACTTTGTACAAGGCAATAAAGAATTCTTCTGTTCTTGGTACACCTCCAATATGGATGTGTAAAGCACAGTTCTTATCATATCTAGTTCTTCTTTTTAGTTGTTTAACTGAGTCTATCAGAGTCTGTAACCCATCTTTCCCTTCTAAGGGAACAGTTACATATTCTAACCCTGCTATACTCCCGTCTCGTAATGGTATTAACCCTAAGGTATCACATAATACACTAGGTAATTTACCTTTAATAGTTTCAAACTCCACTCCAAAGGATAATCCTTTTAGAGCTTTATGGTGTCTTTCAACTTGAGGGGAATAAGTAGGATGATACAATTTATCATGTAGCTCACTAACAGTTTTAGTGATTCCCTTTGAATCATATGGTAAACTGTTTTTATAAGCTCTACTACAATGTATAGGTTCAATGAACTTTATTGCAGGTAGAGCATTTCGCTCATAATACTTTCCGTCTGAAATTGCTTCACGGAACTTTTTGGAATTAATTAATAGATTTTCATCTATACAGATATAAGTACTACCTTTGTATATAACTTCTGTAGTAGCTGGTCTATTAAAATCCTGACTAAAGGAGCCCAGTATAGGGTCCCCAGTTTCTGGATTAAATCCAACAATTCCCGTTTCAACAATGACTTTTAATTCATTCTTTAATACGTACATTTTCTGTCTATAATCATAAATTATATACCCAGTCTCTTCTCGATGCCACACTTGTTTACCATCTTTCCTAAGAACTTGGTAAACATCTCCAGAGTTTTTAACTTCAACAGCACCTTTTTTGTAGTATTTTTTATTAATAATACGACAGTGCGCTCTTGGTTTATATTCTCCAGAAACTGTGAGTACAAGAACTTCCTTTTTTTTTATAAATTTGCTCATTGTATATAATTATTAAAGTTAGTCTTCATTTACTTCTACCATCACTAAATCACTAGCTGCACTTAATAGTTCATTTATAATAAATATAGCTTCTTTTCCTTTAGGAGTGTCTCTATATCTATATAAACGGTCTTTATTTAATTGCATCATGTCAAAAGTAGGTAAGAAAATCTCATCTAATAATTGTGTTAGAACTTCTTCATCCATTGCCGAAGATAAGTTAGCAACTTCCGTTGGGTTCTTATTTTCAGTGTTAGCATTTAAATTTATAACCTTACTATCCTTAACTTGGAAGTCTACATCAGATGCATCTCCTTCTTTGAAATTTGCTTCAAAGTCTAAGATTTGTTGAGTTATAAGCTCTAAATTACTATAAGGACTTCTATGTTTAGCAGATGGAGTTGCCTCAATCTTAACACAGTTACCTTTTTCAATATGATAAATTTTCTCAGAACCAACAGGGCAGAAGCTAATAGTGGCTAAACTACCTTGGTAGAATATCCCTTGCTTATCATCATCCTTTCTTCTTTTAACTTGACATATAGGATGAGCTGCTATGTTAGACAATGCCTCCATAGTGTATTTATTATTACCTGATTGGAAGTGTTTAGCTGATTTCCAGTCAGTATGTGTAATAATTTTAACACCCTCTATAAAATAATGGAAGTGAGTTAAAGGGTTAACGATATCTTTTGTATATCCTAATTTCTCAGGAAATGGTACAAAAGCATCAGTACTTCTTTCAGTTTTATCATTATATAAGAAATCACCTTTGTCAAATGTTTTATTAACTAATGCCCAGAATGTCTTCTCACCGTTGACTATGTCAAATCCGATAAAATGAAACCCAAAACCAGTAATCCATATATAAACACCATCAAGCCCATGCCCGTTTCTCTTGTATCGTAAATTTTCCACATAAAATTTCTTAGATGGAATTGTATGAGTCTTATCGTTAAAGATATTTGAATCAGATGAAACAGAAGTACTAGCTGCGGGTCTTGTAAAGGGAATTTGAGGGGCTTTCGACCCTCCACTATCATTTTTGGAAGAGGAAGTACCATTTACAGGTACTTTAGCTCGTGCATTTTGCTTAGTCTTCTTATCATAAGTAGTCATTCTCTCATGTTGTTGACTAGCTCTTGAAATTGGAAACTCTTCAGCTGACTTAAAGTTACCATTCTTGATTTTATATACAATATTTGTTTTGAAATTAATCAGAGTATCATCGTTTGCACCAATTGCTAATAAAGCATGGTCTTGAGATGAAATGTATAAACTATTCTTGTGTTCTTGGTAACCAAAAAGGCTTCTTTCAACATAAGTGGTCTTATCAGCTCCACCTTGCCTTTTAACAGAGTGCCCATGATACACATATAAAGTGTCTGGCTCATCAACATGGTAAAATACCAATGCTGCTGCACCATTATAAGAACTAAGTACTTTGAATTTTTTAGTACTGTAGATTATTTCTAAAAGAATCTCACTATCTATCTTGTCCGTAGTATAGGTAGAGTTGTTCGTTGTAGATTTTGTTCTACTAGTTTCTATTTCATACTTATGTGCAAGGTCTTTTTGGTTATATAAGGTACCATTATGGCAACCTATAAAAGAAAATGCTGCCTTGGTCTTTTTGCTATCGCCAAATCCAAATGGATGTGCGTTATCAATAGTATGACTTCCAACTGTACTTTTTCTTGTATGACCAATAACTACTGGTATTTTAGTAGGCATTGGGTAATTTGTCTCTGCTAAGAAATCCCTGTATCTTTTAGTGCCGTCTACACCAAAATAGATGTCTCCATCAACTGATACACCACAAGAATCTGTCCCTCGCGTCTCATTCATAATCCCAAGCATATTAAACTTTGCTTCGTTGAATGTTTTAGGGCTCCTTCCTGCCCAAGCCATTATTCCACAACCTAATACGTTGTGTTTTGGCTTAAAAATAAGTTGTAATATCTGGTCTACTAAAAGTAGTATCAGTATTACATTGATTATTGTTGTATCCATTATTTAACTTTATTTTCTACTATTACAGTATTTATTTGACTAATTAATTCTTGAGCTAAGTCAACATTATTGTTGTCTATAGCATCTTTAATGTCTGCTCCGTGTGTTTTAATAATATCTAAAATTAGTCCACTATTTGCTAAATCAATAGCTTCTAGTGTTTTTTGATATGCCCATCTTTTTAAGCCCTCAGTTTTCAACCAGAAGTTAGATAAACTTCTATATTCAACTCCGTAGTCTTTAAAACGGAAACATCCTGCTAGTCCATACATCTCTTTTCTTCTTGTATCTGTATCTAATGACACAGAAGGAAGACCTAATGTAATATCCATAGCATATATAACTAATTCACTTTGCTCTTGGTCAGGATTATCCCAACCTACATGAATGTGCCCTCCTGCACTTCTTAGAGTCCCATTAGGGTCTGGAGGAGTATTTGGCGCTTTTAAATAAACATTAAAATCAGGCTCACATCCAAACATTTTAGCTTGTATTGTAGTTAAATACTTAGGGTCAACTTCCGCTGACGCACTATAATTTAAACTACATCCTTGCACTGCTAAAAGTGTTTCTAAATGTTCTTCTACATGAGTTAGATTATCAACGAATGCTTCCTCGTCAGTACATGGTGGAATATTAAACTCTACCATAATGTTATCTTCCTGGATGGCATGACCATCCTCACTGATATACTTAGGTTCTTCTTTAGTTCCCCCAATCATACCCTCTGCTGAAATGATTTCACCATCTCTTTCAACAAATAATTCTGGGTCTGCACCCAGTGATATATTTTTTATTTTTGCCATACTATAAATATTTTTTAATTAACTTAGCACAAAAATTAACAGTTTTTTGGTCCACTCCAGGGTATTCTGGATGACCTTGAATTGCTAGTGCGTTGATTCCTGGGTAATGTACTATCTCTGGTTCAAGAAAATCGTCTGGTAAGATGATTTCATTACCATCCCCATTTAGATAGGTATTGCTGTTAAAGAACTTAGACCAAGCTAGTAACTTATAGGATTCTTTATTACTTATACGATCTGGAAACATCATTTGATGATGTGACGAACTCATTGGATAAGAGATAAAATGCCCTTCAGGAGCAAACTCATGTGTTTGTATAGGGTGTACCCCCGTATTATGTCCTTCAACGTGCTGAATAAGCGTTCCACCAGCTCGTACAGTTAAAAATTGAGCTCCTCTACACACTCCTAATTTAGGCTTCTTAGAGTATTTATTTACCATCTTAATCTCAAGATCATCTCTTTGAGCATTAACGTGTGTATGGCTTCCTTTACGTTCACCATACATTTCAGGAGTTACATCAGCCCCTCCAGTAAATAGTAATAAATGAACTTCTTTTTTTTCATCAGAAGCATCAAATACTAAATATTCAATTATAGCTTCAGGGTATACTTGCGCTAAGAATTCTCTGTACAGAGAACTAATAGTAGAAGAGCCCATAACTTTAATAGTCAATTTCTCTTTAGGGGTTGCTTTCATTGTTCCTTTCATAATCTTTTAACTTTTTTATGTAACATTTTAGTTAACATTACTTTATATTTTTCTCCTGTCTTAGCCCCAAATGAAGGTGCAGAGTTTATCTCTACAACTATAAATGCGGGGTTTTTTTGGTCCTTATTAGATTGTATTCTTAAATCTATTGCTCCAAAATCAAGTCCTACAGAATTCAAGGCTTTTACGCTTTCTTTAACTACTTCGTTCCAATTATATGGTTTATCAAAGTCAGGGCGTTCCTCTAGAATCCAGACACAGTTGTTGTCATTTTTGTACCACTTGTTATCTTCAGGTGTATCCCGCTTCATCATTTTTCTACATGTATAGAAACATCCTTCCGCTGTTACGTGGAGTCTGTATTCTCTTGCGTAGTTATAAAACTTCTCAAAGAGTGTGTTATTTAATGACCCTTTAGCTATATAAGAGTTAAAATCCTCTAAAGAATTAAGTTTAGTATTGCCTTGACCTCTACTTCCAAAGTGCCTTTTAGCAATAATAGGAAATACTAAATCATTAGTTTCTACTGTTCTTTCATTAATTTCATCATATAGACGCCCATTTCTGTATGTATACCACACAGCTGTACGTACATTACCTGCTTTGAAACAACGTTTCATAAGTAATTTATTAGATGAATTTTTAATAGCATCTACTGAATTTATCTGAATAGGATATCTTCCTGGGTTAGATAAATCAGTTGTTGACCCAAATCTTATTAACGTTCTGATTGGAAATAAAGGCATAGCGCCCTTTGGTCTGAGAACATCGTGGGTCCCGTGTCTACTTCTAATTTGGGGTCTAAATCTTGTGATTCTTTTTTTCATAATCCTACTGCTTTATATTCTTTCCAACTTCCAGACATAATCATAGCGTCATTAGCTTCCATTTTCTCTTTTCTATAGTAAGCTATAGCAGGTCCAAATGGAGTCTTAAATGTCTCTTCTTTTTCATAGAATCCAACAGAAACTCCTTCAAGTTGGTCTATTCTATCTTCAGTTGCTTTACTGTCAAGAGCATAAACCTCCATAGTTACTGACTGCACACCATTTTTCATTATATACGGGTATGCTCTGCCTGGTGCTAAGTATAAAGATAAGCCAGGTTCTGTTTGAAAAGTACCCAACAGTTCCGCATTTTGTAGATGTCCATTATTAGGACACTTACTTAATAACGTACCATATACTGCTACTAATTTAACAGCTTTCTTTTTATTTTTTTTTACCGTCATTTCTTTTTTGTGTTGTTTAATTGATTTTTTAACAATTTTATCTACTGCTTCTGAGTTTAATTTCTTAAATTGCTCAGACTTATTAGTAGGGAAGTTCAATTTCTGTCTTATAGATTTCTTTTGCTGTCTCCGTGCCATGTTTTTTTACTAAATCACTAAAGTCCTTACAAAGATACTTTCTTGGCATTGTAAGTTGTATAATAGGCTGGTCCTCTACGAGCTTAGCTCCTAGTACCTCTCCAATATTATAATCTTTATCAAAATCATCATCATATAGTAAGTAAACTGTCTCAAATCTTGAGTCTAGTTCGTCTAAAACATGTTGTTTGGGGTTTACTGATTCTGATTGTAATGCTACGCTAGGAACCCCTGTTGTAGCATAAATACTCATTGCATCCTTTAAGGACTTAGTGATGATTAAACTTTCTCCATTTTTTGGTAATTGTGCCCACCCTTGCCATATAGAATCATTATGGTTATTTAACCATTTGAAATCTTTACTAAAGGGTTGATAAATTTTCATAGTATGTTCTCCGTCTTTAAATTCGTTATAAACGTATGCATACTTATCTGCTTTAATTCCAGGTTTATCAGGACTAAAAAATATATAGGATATGGGTTGTATGTTATAGTATATTAACATCTGTTTGGTTACACCAAATCTATGCCAATAAGCTAAGTCATAAGCTGCCCAAGGTCTTCTCGAGACACCTATTTTATTATTTGTATTTACTTTATGTAAGATGGAGTCTCTTACCTTATTATTTTGAATAACAGCTTCTCTGTCATTCTTTTTCATTACTTTACACTCAAATTTAGATGTCAAATTGAAGTCTGTGGCTATTTGACTCAACGCTTCAAAGAAGGTTAAACCAAACATTAATTCTACGAACCGTATAAAATCTCCTGTTCCTAGAACAAAATCATTAAAGCAAATTTCTCCAGATTGCCCTACAAAATACCCAAAAGATGGTTTTTCTTCATCTCTTAGTGGAGATAACATGTTTCCAGACATGTCTACGCCTTTGTTTGCATAATAAGAAAATACATCTGTTTCTTTTAAGTACTCTAAGATGCCTTCCTTAGAAACTAATCTTTTATTTAAATTTATCATTCATTTTAGGTTTAAAGAAAAGGGGACCGAAGTCCCCCATTTCTAATTAACATTATCCCCAATTCTCAGTACTTGGTGTACTAGGAGTTGTAGGAGTTGTTGGAGTGTTATCCATAACTATTGGAGCATCAGCTGATATTCTCTCCATACTGTCCGCGTTCTTCACGCGTAATCTAGTAGGACCATCTGCTGGCTCAATATAATCAAAATAACGTATTCCTAAGTATTTGCTTGGTCTAAAAGTAGTACCATAAGTAACAAATACATTAAAACTTTTGCCTTCAGCGTTATCGTTCACTAATCCGAACAATACGTCGTAAGCTTCCTTTACAGAACCAATGTTAGTTGGGAATGCATAATCTGCACCCATAACCGCTCGAGCTAAGTGAAGTACACGTGATACCTCTTGGGTAGAACGTTTTTGGTTGTAATCTTCATCTTTGTCTGGGTTAGGAGTGAAATAATAGAAGCCTTGAGTAATCTCAGCTCCTGCACTGTCCTTAACAGCTAGTTTGTAATCGGGGTAATTTTCTGGTTCATCGACTTGTCTCTTGTTAACACTAATTGTTACATTAGTTGCTAATCCTGCCTGACCACTATTAAAAATAGCAGTTCCTTCAAATTGTTTTCCATTTAAGTCTATCATAAATTTTCATTCCGACCATAATCCTTCCTCATATATTTACTTTATTTTATTTTTTAAAAATTTTAGACCAGTCTACTGCAATATTGCCTGACTCGTCTGATGTGGCTACGACAATCTCTTGTCCTTTTAAATGCTCACACCGTGCTCCTGCCAATAGATTTGGCGAAGAGGCGAAGTTTATAACTGTTTCATTTTTATGTCTATACAAGTAACCTACAGCGTCAACTTGTGAACATAATATAGAAGAACTTTTTCCTGTTAAGGCTAATCCTCGCTCTGGCATTTCTTTGCCCTCACGTTCAATTAATCTGTCCTTAACATGCCCTAATATAATTAAGGTCTCACATACTTCTTCTAATTCATTTAGTACGGTAGATAATGCGTCACGAGTGTATTTGTAACCTGCTCCATTTGGAAGCGTAGTTACATCATCTCCTACCCAATTTCTACCCATATTTGTTGCTTTATACATCTTGTTTGCTAGCGGCAGCACTATTTCTTCTAGGGCTGTTACAGTATCTACTGCTATGTATTTATATACATACCCTCCATTTTTTTCATTCTCTGCCTTAATCGCATTTACAATTAGTTTTAAAACTACTACAGGTAATTTGTCTTCTTGTTTAGCTTTCTCTTTGATATTAATCTTAAGTGCATCTACAAAATGACTACCTTCTTCTAAATCTAAAATCAGACAATTATCTAACTTAGACACGACAGTAGTCTTCCCCATCTTTGGTTGGCTAAAAACCACCATAGTTTTGGGGTTGACTCTATCTGCTTTTACTTCTTTTGTTGGTAATTCAATCATTCATTATTCATCCATCCATATACCTTCCACTTGTTTTAAATAGTACGGAACCGTCTTAAACCGTTCCAAGTACGTCCTTTGCTTTTACCAAGCATTCTATATTTGCGTACTCTATCATTCACGGCTTCTCTTGATTCATTCAACTTCTCGTTGTTGCTTCTGTTATTTATCATTCGTACTGTTAATTTGTTACTAATTATCTCTGGCAATCATAGTTGCCTTAATTGATGGTTGAGCACTATATCCTGGTAGCGTAAAATCATTAATTGTCATACCGTTAAATACCGCATCAAGAGTAATATCATCTTTATTATATAAAGTACATAGTTTCTTAACACTAGGTGATAAATTAAATTCAGTCTCACTATTCCAGAAGTTTGTGCTCCTACTTATTTGCGTCTTTGCTTTCTCTAAGTGCGTCTCATACAAATGAACGTTACTTAGATTTCCCTGGATAGCTAATGGTGCCATTCCAGTGATTTCGCCTAAAATTTGTGCCAATAAGGCATACGAAGCAATATTAAAGGGCAATCCTAAAAAGGTATCAACACTGCGTTGATTCCACTTTAACGTGAAGCCGTATTTGGGACCATCCGTCTTACCTTCACATAGGTATTCCTGGGACTCATTCTCAGTAAGTGGTTGGACCACTACTTCAAAACTCCAATGGCAAGGTGGCAATGCCATCCTTTTTAATTCAGCTGGGTTCCACGCATTTACAATGTGCTGTGTACCCATAGGCGTTTCCTTTAAGTTCTTAATAAGATTAGATATTTGGTCTACATCTAGGTTAATATACCCTTCACGATGTCTCCATCTTCTCCACTGAGCACCATACACACGTCCTAAGTCTCCATTATCTGAAAAATTAGCTGCATCCTTGTCCCATATGTGGATTTTGTTATCTTGTAGATACTTGATATTAGTATCTCCTCTTAAAAACCATATTAATTCTCCTACTATTCCTTTCCAATATAACCTTTTAGTAGTTATAGCTGGAAAACCATCTTTAAAACTGTGTTTGAATGTATAAGTAGGTATCTGTATGCGATATACATTCTTACGATTAGGGTCTTCATATCTAAACCCCTGTTTTACTATTTTGTCTAGTAAATCTTTGTAATTTTTGTCTACTTTTGACATACGTCTTAATTTTATGCATTCCTGCAGCCTCTTGGTGCAAGTAATGCTGCCTTTGCGTGTTGTTGCTCATCTTTTAAATTATTTTAGTTTTTTACCAAAAATATGAATTTTATTACTAGTTTCACTATTTAAAAATGTATCTAGTATTTTCCATTTATTTTTTAATAATATTTTTATTTGAGGGACATTAGAAGATATGACTGTACAAATCATATAATCATATCCCATTAACTTAGCTTTTTCTAACCTTAATTTATGGTTTTGATCTCCTTTACCTAGTCCTCTTTTATCTTTATAAATGAAAGCATGATTAGATACTATTATTTGATTACAACCAGGAAAATTATTTAATTCTCCATAACCATCTTCGTTTGCAGATCTCATTTACATTAACCCCTTACATTTTAAATATAAATATGTTGTAACTACTAAAATAGTACCAATAATAGTGCTTAATACCACAAACAAGAAAAGACCATGTCCTGGTGTTGATTTATTTTTTTCCTCCATTACTTTAAATTTTTATCAACGTGCCTATCATCCATATCTTTCTTAAAAAGAAACATATATGATAAAAACATTGCATTACATAATATATGCCCAACATGAGCTATCTTACTCTCTGGGTCATTTTCCTCTCCATCTATAAAGGCATTTAAGTGGCGTTGAAGACTTTCACAAATCTCTGTATACTTCAAACCCTGTTTCCAATTATTAGGTGCATATTTGGCTGCGCCAAACATTAATACACTAACCATTGGTTCCAAAGCTCTCCATGATACTAACGACCACTTTAACTTACCTTCATTTTTTCTTTCTCCTAATTTCATAAATTTTACTAGAAAGAGCCAGTTATGCTCTTCCTTACTATTGCTCCTAATTTGGCTTCATTGTCAAATTTAGATTCACAATAAGCCCAAGACTCTGATACTTCTTTCAAAGTAAGAATTGGCTTATTCCACTGAACATATTCTATAGCTTTTGCTCTACTTTTATAACAAAGCCCACCAGTCATATTATTTAAAAAATCTACGTGCGCTTTCGATGCATCTATTCTAAATGATTGTAGATGTATATAATAATAATCATCTCCTTTATGAAGGGGGTATTTGTCTTCTGTTTCCATAATGACAATGTCAGGTACTACTAAACTTAGTAGTAGTCCACTACCATTAGATAATCTACATCTTAATTTATTTTCAAATGGTTCTTTAGGTATTTCAAATCCAACTATCTTACCTCTACTATTATGGTCCTTAACTTTGTCTCCTAATGTAATATATGTTCCATCAAGTTTCCTAACCTTATGAATATCCCATATAGCAGTATACATCAAACTTAATTGTATATGTGAAGCTAATCCTGATACCCTTCCAGCACAAGTACTCCTTTCATTAGATATTACTTCTATTATAGAATATTCTTTTACCTTAGATGATACATCCTCCCAATTAATTGGATAGTTTTCTATTTCATTTTTTTTATAGATTGCTCTATATTTAGATAACCCTTTGGACTCTATTTCTCTGTATACATTACCGTATTCTTGTACGACTGTACCAGTAGGAGGTCCTTTTGGGTACATTACCATTAGTTTGAATGTTTTTACCATTATTTTTTTAGCTTTAGTTTATGTTAATAATCCCTCAGACTCGCCCTTTCTGTACTTGTTAAAAGTCATATTTAAGAGGGATTTAAGTTATTGTACTCTGATTTTACCTAAAAAATCATATACTTTTTGTATTTCCTGTGTATTTTCAGGTTTTGGTAGTTCTTTAAAATAATTAACAGCTCCATCAAAGTAAAGAGGACATATTGTCCCTGCTCCACCTTCACGACCACCAATTATCTCTAAGAATCTAATGTTGTCTTTAAAATGTTTAACATCATACCCTTGATATAAAGGAATTTCATGTCTAAAAGGACTAAATAGTCCCAATATTACATCAGCGTCACGCTGGGTAAGTTTACAATCTCCAAGCCCATCTAATGTGGGTTTTAGTCTGTTAGCCTTGAGATTCTCAATAGATTCTTGAGAAGAGGCTTGTTGTTGAATAACTACTGGAATATAATTGTATTTGTTTCTAAGTTTAATTAGATAATTAGATGATAAATCTACGATAGAGGCATGTAGCCCCATTCTTTTCCCATCTTTAGTCTCTGGTGAGATTAAACTGATATGGTCAATAATAACCATAACATACTCATCTGGGTCGTTTGGTTCATACCAATCGTCTATATCTTGCTTAAATTTTTCTCCAGTTTTGTTATTTGTAAACTCTACTGTTTTTTTGTGTTGAGTACCATTAGCCCACGCATATTCTCTTACAAACTTATAGATACCTGTTGGGTTTCTAATATCATCTATGAATTCTACTATCTCTTCTATCTTATCAAAGTACGGTTTGTACTTTTGTATAATATGTATAGTCTCTTCACTAAGAACTTTGGTTGCCTTGGTACTTCTAAGGTCCTTAGGAGCTATCCTAATGCCTTCTTTGATGTATAAGATATTAGAGAATGCTGCTAACATTTTCTGTTCCTTAGACATCTCTAAACTAAAGTAAAATATCCTTAGTTTTATTTTTAGGTCTTTATCCAAGACCTGTTGAATAGTATTATACAGAAACAGCCAATCTGTTATCTGTGTTTTCAATTTGTTACTAAAATTATATAAGGGTGTGTTGTTACACCAAAAGGCTCTTACGAGATAATAGGTATTTAACCTACCCTTATATTTATTCTGGTTAAGTCATTTCTGCTTAACTCTATGATTTATACAATCATATTAATCACCATACTGTTGGTCTAAGACCCACAATTTAATTTCATTACCAGAATTAGGATTAATTCTAGTATGATTTGCAACAGTCATCGGAGTCAACACATTGTCGATTCTTGTAAACTCATTGTAATTAGTATTAGTAGAGGCAGTAAATAATCCTACTTGCGTTTCCACGTTCTGCATCAATCTTTCAACTGATTCTTTAAATAGAGCATCAACTAACTGAGCTCTAAGAGCTGCTGGTAATTGTGCTGCTTCGTTTTCTAAAAATTCAGTGAAAACATCATAAAATGTGTTTATACCAAATATTTGTCTAATACCACAACTAATATTAGTACCAGCATTTCCTAAAGTGTTGTTCACAACAAACTGTGCTCCACTAATAGAGAAAGTTATAGCTCCTTGACCTAAGTCAATTACAACTGTTTCTATAATCTCATCTACAGTTGGAACTTTTGGTGCTGCTTTTACTACTTCTTTGCCTTCATTTTTGAAGACACTTGCATAATAACTAGTTGTAATGTTATTGTCATTTACGATAGTAATTTTTCTACCTTCGCGTTCAATAACGTCATACACTTTGTTTTGGGTTAGGGCGAATCCTTTTGGATTACCCACGATAACTTTTGCCATTGTTTTTGTTTTAAAATTAATATTTATTGTTTATTTATATTCATAGTTCGGACTGTCTCATAAACCTAATAAATACAGTCACCATTACAACCAATCTTAGATTGATTAGCACAGTCACAATTTTTATTAGGTTCCTCATTGTCAGTCTCTACACCGTTTTGTTTAGGTACGGCAGTTAAATTATCCCAATCATGATTTTTATCAGGTATACGTTTAAAATCAAACCAAGGTTTAAATTCACTATACATATCTATGATATCATCATCTTGAGCTCCTCTATCTGCTGCTCCACCCATAGCATCATTTAATATAGATGCTATTTGTTCAATTGACGGCACGGGATTGTCTTCTTCTACTAAAAACTTAGTAAGGTAATCAATATGAGTCTTTAATATACTTCCATTTTTTACAAAACCGATCTTTATTAAAAACTTCTTGTACCTATCTGCAAATTCTCTTCCTATTCTTTCACCCATAAGTACATTCTTTGTGTATAACCAGCACCATGTCGTGGGTTTTTATATTCACTACATAATTTAAAACCATATTCTAGTATAGCTTTTTCAAAGTTAGAATCGTAGAATGTTTGTCCTATAGTTAAGCTAACACCTCCTACGTCATATTTTCCATATATGTCCTCAGTTATTGTGCTTAAATCGTTACTTTTGTTGCTTTTTATTAAATCAAAAACTATATCTAGTGCTGCATGTATATCTTTTATTGATTTCCTACGCATACTTGTCCAGTTATATAATATTAAAGCACCACATCCTCCTGGATTATTTGCTATAGTATAATTGCATCCATCCTCTCCTTGAAATCTGATAGTAGGATGCCATTTACCTGTTGATACAGATTTTATTTGCATTGTTTTTAGTATTAAAAGAGTTTCCCCGTTAGTTTAATTTATTTAAGTATTGGATTTGAATCTATCCTTCCTAATACGCCTGCTTGGTAGTACTTTACGTTTCCATGTTTAAAGACTATAACTGATGAGGGAGATACCCACGGACTAGCCGCTATATAGTTATCCCCATGTGTTAATACTAATCTTTTCTCACGTGTAAACTTACGTATTTCCTTGTTACATAAATAGATAGTTGGTAAGGTATCATCATTATCTCTGTTTAGTAGTTCCATATTAAGTCTTTTACCTAATATTTTAACAGTAGCTTTTACTACTTCGTCAATACTAAAATCTTTGTCAAATAATATCTTATCATGTATATTTGTAGGTGTCCAACCTGCGTATGGAGGCATTATATCTTCTCCTACCTCTTTAACGAGGAAGTCTATACCTCTAGCTGCCATAATATTAGCGTAAAGAGAATTTTGCAATAGAAACTACAATAGTACTTCCATTCTTATTAACTAAACGCACTTTAGATGCCTTTTCAACGTCTAAAGTTTCAGTTAGAATATTTACTGGGTCACTATCCCACGAAAAATGTTTATTCTTGTTTCGTTTAGAAATCAAAGGAGTTACCTCTTGCCAACCTGCTACCATTGTAGCTGTTGGGTCGATACAATTCATTTTTACTGTTTTTGCTGTTTTTGCTGTTTTTTTTTTCATCTTTTCTAATTTTTTAGTCTATTAATTCATTGTCTCTTACTTTCATAAGATGTTCATAACTTATACCATCTACTCCAGTTGACTGAGTAAAATACTTTACTGAGAAGTTAGTTATAAAAGGTATTCCAGGGTTGTTTCTACGTCCACGTACAACAAATTTTTCAACTTGTGTACACCAAACAATATCACATAGCCCTTCTATGTTTAATTGTGCAACTATCCTTACGACAGACTTTTCTGTTGTTTTTGGAAACCTATCTTGAGTTAACACTAATAAGTCTGAAAAAGACCTATGTGCCTTAGCCCTACATTGCTCTCTCCCATTCATAAAATAGGTTGGAGGCATTGTAGCTAAGAACGCCCGTAAGAATTCCTTCCGTGTTTTTGTTGACGCAATATCAACAGTTTTGCATTTGATTTTAAGATTTGGCTTCATTCTTCTTTTTAAATAAATTAACCCTCTCCTTATAAATAGTGGTTGCTTCCTATCTTTAATTACATTTCTCCAAATTCCGTTTACTAATATTACTATTAATACTAAAGGAAGGAAAAGTATAACTAAACATAATTGCCACCATATTATTTTGTCTTCATTCATAATTTGAGATTCTGAGTTTGCTATAAGTATTACTACCTATAGGGGCAAAAGTCTACCCACTTTACTATTCGCGGTAAATAAATAATATTTACCTTGTTCTATACCTGGTAACTCCACTTCAAATCTAGGAAGTGACCAAGTAATGCAGTTTATTTTTCCAGAGAGTACTCTCTCTCTTCTTTCAATTAAGTCTTCATAGACTCTTGAATATAATCCCATATTTTTAATTTAATTGTGTTGTCCAGTCATCATCTTCTTTATGACCCATTATTATATCATCAACATAAGCTGATAATCTAGACCCCTCCTCTTTGGTTGAGTCTTCTTTATAAATGAAATAGTCCGCACGCTGCAGGTACTGAGGGTTTCGTCCTTCTGAAGTGAGATATAAATCTGCTGCTTCTAAAATCTGCTCTTGCGTTACTTCTGGATTTTCTTTCATCCATCTGGATAGTTTTTGTATACAAGCTTGTTTGCCACCCATAGCACCAGCTTTACGCCCATGCCACTTGTGTCTAAACTCATCTACAAATTTTTCTACTTCTTTATTAATGGTTCTTGATGATTTACTAATTTTCTTTTTATTTTGTTTAAAGGAAACATCTGCTTCAATTAAAGAAAATTCAATTAAGTCAATAGATTGTTGTCTTAAGATTATTTTTTTGTTTATTATTTTTATTAATTTTTTTTCCTGTAGTTTTTCTTCATCTACATCGTCAAAATTTACTCCAAGGTCTTCATTGGAATAAATAGCAAATAAATATAAAAACTCTAACAAATTGATATCCATCTCCTTGAGTACGCTAGTACTAATTATCAGAGAATTCATCATCTTGTATGTGTATTACATTTATGCTTGATATGAAGTCTTCTGCTAAATCAGCATTAACTTCACCTTTTCCTTTACATATTAAGCAGCTTTTTACTGTGTCCCCTTTAGTAAAAGCCTCACCAGTACCTAAGCACTGTGGGCATAATTCTAATGGTTCTTCGCTCATATTATAAAATTAACATTTATTAAATATCTCACTCATAGAGCAAGAATAATCACTTGGTTTAAGTTTCTTACTGTCATCTAAGAAAGTAAGTTTTATTATCTCTTCTAAAGTTAGATGAATTTCAAAATATTCTTCTAATTTAGTGCCTATAACAAATGGGTCATCTGTTTCAAATACATCTTTGATGTAGTCTACTGCAAATATAGCCATGTCATACATTACCACTATTGACCTTGTAGCCATTAGTGTATCTTTTTGTTCTATTGTTAAAGACATATAATTTTTAAATTTAGTGTGCCCAGTGGGTAGTTATTACCGCATCTGCATTCATTGGTACTGTTAAGCACCATTTCTCAGCACCTTTCTTCATACAGTCTTCTAGATTTTTAGCGACAAGTTCAGCGTGTTCTTCAGGAACTTCTACATTTATCTCATCGTGTACTACATTAGTCATATTTACTATACCATATAAACCACTATCTATTATCCATCTTCTGAATAATATAGTAGCATACTTAGTTAAAGAACCAGCGGCTCCTTGTATACAGTAATTTAACGCAGCTCTTTCAATCTTACCTTTGTCTTTTGGAGACTTAGGAGGATTAAACCAAAACTTACGTTGAGTAATGTCATCTATTAGTATGTATCCTTGTGCTAAGGACTCGGCTTGTACTCTATTAAAGTACTCTTTAAGGACAGGAAAAGCCTTGAAATATGCATTATATATTTCATTTCCTTGTTTTTCTGGTATCCCCAAGTTATTGGAGATGGTGTAGCCTGTTCCGCCATATTGTGTGGCAAAACCAGCTGCTTTAGCTATCTGTCTTTTATCTTTATGTTGAGATTTAATTTCAGAGTCGCTTAGGGTCTTTAATTCTGGATAGATATTTCTAGTAACAAAACAATGCATGTCACCACCATCTGTGATTAGCTTAATCATATTAGGCTCGAGTGACTTATTTGCTAGTAGTATAGTCTCTTGTCCAGAGTAATCTGCATTAACTATCTTACACCCATCAGGTGCGTCAAATGCTGACCTAAATCTATCGTCTGAGGGAATATTCTGTAAGTTAGGTCCACTACTACTAATACGACCTGTGTTAAGAATTTGACGAAAGTTACTGTGTAACCTATTTGTAATAGGATTCACATATTTAAAGAAGGCTATACCAAAGGTGGTACATGATTGCCTTAATTCCCTATATTTTAGATAATTTAGTATTAAATCTTTCTTAGCTTTAGGAATATCTTTGTTTATTGTATTCAAAGATGCCATTAACACACTTGCATTAACAGTATATGTTAATTTTTTAGTTGTCTTAGACACAGCCTGTGGGCATATCTTCATGTGCTTAAAAAGTCCAATTACTTGGAGGGGGCTACCCCAGTTAATATTGCATGTTATTTCTTGGTCAAACATATCTAATTGCTGCTTGACGAAATAGGAGCTCCTGTGATGTCTTACAACATACTCATTTAGGATGGTCTTTTGAGCCTGCAATAGCTCTAAATTTTCGTTATAGGTGTTAGTCCATACCTTTTGATTAAAGTGCATTCCTTTGTACTCTAAATCACCTAATACAGGGATAAAGAGCATCTCAAGAGCTACGCAATTCTCAACTTGCTTGTTTTTAACATCTAATAACTGTTTATCCCTAATTAAGAGAGGGTATAATACATCTTGTGCACCATATTCAATCTCTTCATCAGTGAAAGGTCTATCCTTAATCTCTAAGAACCCTAACCTAATATCCTTATTAACTTGGATATTAAGATACTTAAGGTTTAAAGCTTCAAGATTTGCCTGCACTTTGTGTCCATTAAACAAAATTTGTTCAACTACCATGGTATCGTACAAATTAGAAAGCCTAACCCCGTACCTATGTAGTAGATGCTTATACTCAAATTTAATGTTCTGTCCTACAAATGTTTTTGCAGGGTCTGATAGTATATCCTTCATAGAAGAAGTATCAACAAATCTGTAATCAATTACATATTGTCTCTCTTTGTCTCCTATTTGAAGCATTACTATTTCTGAAAGATAAGGGTCTAGTCCTTCTTTCTCAAATCTACCGCCAAATTTACGTGTGGTTTCAATATCTAATGATAATAAGGTTTTATCTTTTAAATATTCAATACATTCACCAATAGTACTAGACTTGGCGTTGTTATAGGAACCTAATCCTACATAATAAATATTCATCTCAACCATAGTCTTGGTGAAATGAAAAAACTATTCCTTACATAATATTTCCGCGCTATTATTCTGGTCCAATATAAATATAAGGAGATAGTTTTAGATTAATAAGTTTAAGTGAACAGGAGGGATTCAAACCCTCCCTATTTAACTTCCGTGTGTCTATTAGCTATGATACAGGGTCTCTTACTCAATTTAAATAAGAGTATAGTGTGTACCGCACACACCGCCACGGGTTGTGTCTTAATGATAATAACTAATACTACCACCTATTAGAGGGGGGAGCAGGAATCCAACCTACCTTAATCAGCGCATGCTGTCCCCCCTGTTAACCCACTAAGTATTGTCATCTCCTAGTGGGTTGGGTACTAATTACTATTTCACCCAGTTTGTGCTTCCTCATCATGTAAACTAGCATTGAACCTTAGCGGTTATAAAAGCTTGGCAGAACGAGGGGTCGTATAACTGAATAGTAAGCGACCTATACTACGAATTTTACAGCACCCAAATCATGACACATGTCATGTAAGTCTGCTGCTATACTCTTAGCTGGTCTAGTTTTACCATTAGGGAACTTTAGGAATAAATCGTTAAGAGTTATTACCTGTGTAGGTGCCTTAGCTGGTAATTTTTTACTGTCTTTCTTAACTGCTACTAATGTAGAAGTTGGCGGCTCAAAATAGAATGTAACGACTGCAGGAGATTGTCCTCTAAGCAACATTTCTACTTTGGTAGACAAAGCAAGTTTCTCAAACTTCTTTGTCTGGGCTTGTAGCTCAGCCATTATGCTACTTCACTTATTTGCTCTGTTGCAACCATAGGCTTCAACTTAGCTTTAGGAGCTACTGCAGCTCTAAGTAATTCTTTAATTTCGTTTGCGTCTGATACGCTTACAGTAGGTAATTTGTCAATTAATGACTCTACCAAACGTAGTTTTACTCTACCATGTTCTGGTAAAATAGTACTTCCATCTCTAAATTGAGCCCATAACTTTGTTCTTAATCCAGGGTGTGCTACGGTATTCATTGCTTTATTGAAAGCAATTTTTCTTGCTATTAATCTATTTGATTTAGCAGCACTTGATAATGCAATAGTAGCTTTAGCTACTTCTTTACCAGTTATATCTGATACAGTGCATGTAGTTGTGGGTTGTGTTGCGCCCTCAACTTGTGGCAATTTATTGCTTTCTTGTTGTTCATACTTAAAAGCAATCTTAAATTTTGACTTAGCCATAATTTGTGTTTTAAATTAATTATTATTTTTCTGCGTTTTCTATGAATTCATCCAATTTAAAAATGAATGAATCTAGTATTACCTGTTTTTCAAACTCGGTAAATTTCTCATGTCCGACATCCTTTATAAATGTAGCTGCCATGGTGTCATGAAAAGTACATAATTTAGTGACTGTTGGAACTTTTTTTATTAGACCTATTATATAGTTAGGTCTTAACTCTCGTAATATTGCCATAACTATAGTTGTTATAAGGGGAGATTGCTCTCCCCTCACTCACAAAATCACAAAGCTTGTTCTATCTTGTATTCAACTCATAAATGAACTGAAGATAGATAGATATAGAATATTAGTTTTTAATAGAGGATTGATAGCAATTCTCTGTTTACTTGGTACTCTAACCGCTTTGTAAAGTCTTTATTTTGTTGTTTGAATTATAACTACTACATTACTAATAGGTATGATGTAAGTATAATCTGCTGATTTGCACTCTATCATACTTGCTGAAATTGTTGATTTCTTAATAGATGTTATATAAGGATAACATTCTATTTTACCCGCTTTTTTAAATTTTACTGTGTACATAATTGTGAGTTTTAAAAGTTTTGTTCTATATCTGGATTTAGGTGTTTATCACCTTCCCCTGTCTGTAAATCTCTTGAGATTTTCTCCCAATGTTTATTTCCTTGACTGGTTTTTGCCCAATCAAATTTATTAATTGCTGAATACAATGATGTGCACTGTGAAGTCATCAATTGATAACCCCGTCCTTGCTCATTCATTGCTTCTGTAGCTTGCTCATTTAAATTATCATCTAAAAGAGTAAACCAATCTCTTAAATTCATTTGAATTCCTTGTATTATTAATTTCTGTGCCATATTATATACTCTTAGTTATAATTTACTTTATTAATTTCATAGAGAATCCAAGACCACATAGCATAGCATATGGTTACTATAACTCCAAAAGAGCAAAGTGCCTTAAAGAATTCGTTCCCTGTGTCTGCTGCTTTTACAAAGCCTAAAAGGCTAAGTATTAAATAACAAATTATTAGTACTCCTTTCATTGTTTCTAAATTTTGTACATTTCTGTACTTAAGTTATAATTATCGTTTAACCAGAATACTTCATTAATTAAACTCTTCTCTGCCTCTGTTAGAGGAGTAGCATAGCAATCTAAGAACATTTCTGCACTTATTTTGTATGTTTTTTGAAGTAGTTTACCTAATGTGTCTCCTTTTATTAGTTCATTATATTTTAACGCATAATGTACCCAAGAACCATCTATTAATTGAAACAAAAAGGTTGTTTCAGGTGAAAATAGTTGTGATATATCTAGATTTAACTCTACTTTAACAGCAGTCTTAAATAATGACTCTATATTTAATGTTTTTAATCTTGGCATATTTTTAATTGTTTTTAGCATTATACAGAACACTTTATCTGGAGGTCCGAACCCCCAATCATCACTGCATTATACAGTCCATCATACTTAGTAAGTACCACCATCCTAGGAGTGGTAAATAGGTTATATGATATGTACACTTCTCTAGTCTTATCTTAAGTTTACCTAGTGCCTCGCGATTAATATACTCTGACAGTCAGTCATAGTCGTCAGTGTTGTTGTATAACTATTGTAAAGGACTACTAAGGCTTATTGCCATTTCCCCCTCTACCAGTTAGTTTAAAACCCAAAAATCTGGTTTCATTATTACATTCTTTCTTCTATAGATTTGTCCTGCTACGAATGCTCTGTAGCTAAATCTATGTCCTTCAGGTGAGCCAGTTATTTTTACTCTGGATACTCCCATATGTGTCGTAATACATCTAATAAGTGACTCTGAGTCTCTATTGTCTATAACAGTTTCAAATGTTACAACAGGCTGTATATTACGTATAGCTACTTTATGAGGCGCTATAATTGCATTAAATGGATTCTTTTTCATGTTATTTTTTATTAATAATTGAGTTAGTGACTAGAGAGAGACTCAAACTCCCCTTCTTCCCTTGGCGTATAACATTCTATTTCAGTTGAATTGTTAAAGGGACGGTTTAAATCTATTAACCTACTAGTCTTTTAATGCCCCTATTGCTAGAGGCATTACTCTTAAAAACTATATCAAAACACTTTAATTAACTTCCGTTAAAGCTAATTGTCTCAGCCTTGTTTTCCATTAATTCCTCAGTCTTTGATTTCTTCAAGAGGTACAGCTACATTTATTACATTGACCATTGTACCAGTCAGTCGGTACTACAAGCTTCAATTAGGCTCTTATTTGGTTGTAGCAGCTGTTTTTTCTATAATTGCTTGATATCTTTGTACTATAACAACACATTTTGCTAAATCTTCATTATAATCTATCAAAGTTTGTTTATATATATCTTGATGGATATTATATTCTATTAATGTTTTTTTATAGACTTTTAGGGAGTCAGTATATATTTTAGTTACTGCAATAGTTTTTACTGTAAGGACTACAACTATCAGACTTAAAAAAAATATTACCATTGTTTTTATTGTTTCCATAATTTTGTGAGTTTGTGAAGAAGTATGAGGGAGGAATCGAACCTCCCAGATATTGGTCATGCATACAACACTCGCTACCTTGCCGCATGGAATTGCATTAAGATACCCATTGGGTGGAGTTTCTTCAAATTAGTAATTTTTCTATACGCGCTGCCTCTTTAATAGAGTGTATATATTTTCTATATTCACTCAACCAAGGACTTAAACGGTCCACCCATGAAATATTATGTCCATAAGTTATTTCTTTCCAGTGTTTTAAGTCTATTTGTTTATACATTACAATAGGACAAGATTTAGTACCAGACAGTTTAAATAACGGTCCAAACATTTCTAATATTTGTCCTCTATAGATATATACTCCTGTACTTATAGATTTATAATTAGATGTACAAATAAAATATCTTAGTTTAAATTTAAATTTCATATATATAGTATTAAAGGGCAGATTGCTCCGCCCTTATGAACTTATAATTACCTGAAGGTCAATCTATTGTTTCTAGTAGCCCCCTACCGTTCACATATAGTATTCCAACTGTAAGTAATTATAAATGTTTTCTTATTGTCCATATATTCAATGTTCCTTTAGAATATTGATGATATTTAAATTTATATGTATCACCACTAGAGCCAGAGCTTAATTGATGATAATATCCTCTAATTTCAATTAGTATAGGAATTGAACTACCAGATGTATTAGATGGTGGTATATAATTATATATACCTGTTGATGTGACTGTTGATGCCCCCTTTACTCTAAATATAGAGGAGGAGGCATAATTACCTGTTACTTCTACACCATCTATAAATAATCTAGTACCTACAAATGCATCTGTTTCAGCACTTGCTACACTTATAGGTATTGACCACATAATTTGTAGATAAGCTTGCCTATTATTAGGTACATATGTTGTTACTTGTGCATTTATAACTAAATCCTCAGCATCTTCAACACCATCTGTTGAGGTTGTGAAGTCTACAGAGCTCCCGTAAGAGTTCCAATTCCATTCACCTGATGATAACCATGCAGAGCCTCCAGGAGATGGTGTAACATCATTCCAAGACACTAGCCCTGTTATGTCATCCCATACTAAGAATTTATCTCCATTAACGTTATAATTGACTTCTTGAATCATTAAGTCCCCTTCAATGTCTAACATTGCTTGTGGGTCTGTAGTATTTATACCTACTTGGGCATATAAACTTATATTACATAATAATATAAATAGTATTTTTTTCATAATTGTGAGTATTAAGTTATTATTATATTAGTGACAATGGATGGACTCGAACCACCGACATCATAGTTATTAGCCACGCACTCTAACCCCTGAGCTACACTGTCATGTAAAAAGCCTTTATACAAAGATAAAGGCTTTTCCTCAATTATTAACCAATCAACGCTTCATTAACTAATCAACGTTCTCTTCTGCTCCTTCGTTTAGGGTAGCAATGAAGTTAGTTTTTAACTCTTCAATACCTCCTATAATTTTAAGAGCCTCATTCGCTTCCTTTGTAAACTCTTTTTTTTTAGCTACAACGGCACGATTGAATATTTTTTGTTGTTCTGTGATAAAACTATCAAGTTTTGCTTTGTTCGTTAGCATTACTTTAAATTTTGCTTTGAACTCAGTTCTAAGGTCTTTAATTTGCTCACCAAGCATTTCTTGGATTAAAGCTTCTACCTCATCTGAGGGAACTGTTTTTGGTTCTTTAAGTGGTTTACCTTTGAATAATGCTAAGCCTTTGTGAACGACTGCATCATAAGCCCTAACGACTTTTTTTTCATCATTTGATAAACCAATGAATTCAACTGCTTGAATTTCTTTTTCTACTACTTTCTCCATGATATATATATATTACTGATTTAATTTTTCTATTCTAAAATTATTAACAAAATCTGTACACTCCATGATTTCTTTACTTAATGTGCTAGATTTAATAGTTCCTGCACTTTCTTCTAATATTTCATTGAGTATTATAATTAATTTCTTCTTACCTGCTGAACCATACATATCATCTCTAAAACATAAAGATAATATTTCACCTGTTCTACCATTTAAACCTATTGTAGATATATCATCTACTTTAAGTGAAAATCCAGAAGGTTTAGTGAGTATATGTAGGTGTCTTCTAATTAATGTATAGAATTCTCCTTTAAATATATCATCACTACCGTCATACAGCCTCTTTTTAATGAATGCTGCTAGTTCTGGAAGGATAAAAATTTCCAAAGTCTCCTTAATATGTTTTCTATTGATATACATAATTATTTACTTAAGCCTATTATTTCTAATTTCTTATTCTTATGTCTTCGTCTCTTTTTTACTAGAGGTTTAATAACAAAGTGATAAGTTAAATCAGTAATAGCTATTGATAGTAAACCAAATGCCATAGTAACTGATACATCTACATAATCAAAATGATTAGCTGGGTTCTCCCACATACTGATCCATTCTTGACCTACAGCTGCACTTGTTAGAAATGTCATACTATAGTACACTGCCTTTAATCTATCACCTCCTGATGATGATAAAGCAACAGAGTAGCTTACAAATGCTAATCCTGCCCCCCATTGTGCGTGTTTCTTGTGATCTTCTCTCATTCCAGATTGACTATACATAGACAAACTAAATAAAAGAATCAATATAATTGTTAATTGCTTCATAATATTTTAAATTTTGTGAGTTAATAATATTAATTAAACGGTATAATCCTACCATCAGCTAAGACAGCTTCAATTCCGCTTCCTTCTTCTCGTGCATCCATACAGCTATGTATTAAATTCACGATACTTTCTGCGCTTCCAGTAATAATTTCTCCACCTATATCATTATCGCCATTTAATATTGTAGTTTTCCCTAAAGGACCACACAATTCATCAAATACTATTAATTTATTAGGTGTAAGTATTATAGTTAATTCATTTTTAGCCATAATAATAATATTTACCTACCCTATACTTAGAAGTAAGGGTAGGATTAGTTTCTTTATTTGTCTAAGTATAAATCATAGGCTTGAGGGATATCAACAGTATCAAACAAGTTCCAGTTAAACTTAGAGCTTGCTGAGTTGTACTCCTTTACTACTTTATTATAACTGGCTTTAATACCTGTTATTTCCATACTCCATTGATTATATTGTCTCTTATCTAAAGTATCCCAATCTTTTCTTGGAATACTACCATAAGATTCAAACATATCAGTCCTATTCATTTCATATACTCTTATGGTGTGTCCTTTCTCTTCAATTGTTGCTGAAGCATCTTTAAACCACTCATATTTCTTCAAGGCTGCACGAGGTCCTACTTCTTCACGTGCTACGGTTGCGCCTTCATTTATCCAGCTACAAGAGGATACTGTCATTGCTAACAGTATCCCCATTATATATAAATACTTCACAACTAGATATCAGTTGATAGATTTATGACTATATCTGTGACGGGTAAGGCTTCTTCAGCAATATGTACGATTTGTCCACCTGTTACATAATGTTGATGATATACTCCTTTTACGTCCCACCAATATAGATAATTCATGGATGACCCGTAGGTTCCATCATCTTGGATATTAGGGACTGCAATTTTACCTTGATATACACTAACTAATTTAGTAGTTGTTGTAAGTCGTTTGGCACCTGAAGTTACTTTTCCATCTACTGTAGAGTAGAGAATGGTTTGTCCAGACATGGCACTTATAACATATAAATGTTTAATAGCTCCAATTGCATTATCGGTCTTTAATCGTTTAGAAACATTCCTTTGTTCAACTGTTAATCCATCACTACCAGTGGTTACTTTAGTGGTCGCTTTTCTGACGCCTGATTCTGATACTGGTGTGTTGTCTTTTTTAATGTCACACGATGTGACGCTTACTGTAAAGGCAAACAATAGTGTTGCCATCATAATTTTGAAAAAGTTTTTCATGTGTAAATAATTTAAGTTTAATAAATAGCCACTTCTCTATTCAGTTAATTATAGTGGTTAAATCATAGCATATGCTCCTGTTAACATTTGAGTTGGTAATTCTTCAGTCAATATGTCTAGTCTCATACGCCCTACTATATAAAAGTAGGTATATTTTTCATCTCTTTTTATTGCATATACTTTTGCATTAACTAGTGATGTATCGTTCTCCATACTTTGTATCAACCTATCAAAGAACTTATCTCCAATCATACGTTGGAGAGAAGTTTTATTGACAATTGTTACACTATTTAAATCTTTTATCCCATCTTTCAGGGTGTGTAATACTACTTTATTCATGGAATTTCTTATAAAGTTTATACTCTTCATATATCGCCCATATAAATAATGCAGTTGTACAGCTAAATAATACTATACCTGTTAATGCTTCAGTAAATGTAAGATAATCCTCAACTTTTCCATAAAAACAGCATAGTATTAATGCAATACTACATATTACACCTATAACGTATATTAATTGTTCTTTTAACATAATTGTGAGTTTAAAATTCGTTTATTACTAGTTCATCACTACCGCAAGATATGCAGTGTGTATAATATTCTGTTATTGTACCGCATGAGCAGTATTGTATAAATGACTTCATAGCTATTAATTAAAGGTTTCATTTACTACCATTGGGTCTGATGCTTCATCACCCCATGCTGTTAAGATTAAATAACCTCCAGGTACTGCTTGTAGTACAACTGGGTCAGGTATGTCTTTTAATAATTTATACCCTTTACTAAGACTATAACCGTCCATATTCATATCTTTAACAGGTGCACATATTTTTAAGCCTACTTCTAAATTAAATCGCATATCACCTAAGTGTCTTAATCCAAATAAATTATATGAATCAGAACCATAAAATCCTCCACCCTCTCCTTGAAATGCATAATTAGAGTTTGCTGATGAACCTTTTACATATATATGTTGATAGTTTCCTACTTTACGTACTTCATAGTTATTAAGAGTGATATTAATTATTTTTGCTGAAGAATATGTACGAGTAGGTACTGTAATTGTAGTAGCATCCTTTTCTTTTAATTTAAAGTTTGCTATCTCTTTAATATTCTTTTCAGGCACAAAGCCTGTGAATTGTCCTACTACACCAAATACTAAATTATATTTTTTACAAATAGCTTCAACTTGTTCTTCAGTTATAAACTTCTGATAAGGATAATCTATTCTATATCCATTAATCATTTCAATTTGACTAGTAGATAACTTTATAGTTTTAGCTATTATATCTACTTCAGCTACTTCTTTAACATTATTGAAGCCAAATGATTTTAATAAATTAGATTTACTTACATTAGCAACTGGTGTTCTTGCTAATATTTCTTTAGCTTCCGCTAATAATATATCTGCGGCTCCTCTGAATTCATTATGAATGTCATATACTATTGCAGGATAGTCAGTCTTTTTAGTTGGTAATATTGACTTAGTTCTTAAGTCAAGTTTCTTTACTACTGGTTTACTTTTGAATAAGTCAAACATAATTGTGTGTTTTAAGGGTTTATAATATAATGTGATTAAATGAGTGAATAAATCTAAGAGCACAACGTCATTACAACCCTGTACTCCTTAAAAGATTTATACTTATACTTCCACGCCTCCTGTGGCGGACACAGATGTTGATATAAGAATTAGTATTGTATTACAGGTCTTCACCGTCTCTTAATGCTATAAGTATTATGACGAATTATTGTAAATTGTTTTAAGTTAATAATAACCCTTACATTACCGCGCTTTTCACTCTTTCCCTTCTCCTATAGTCTAGTGGTTCTAAGTTATCTTCTTGATAGTAATGTAAGGGAGTTAATTATTCTAAGTTAAATATGTAATCTACTATGAACCATGCAGGTATCCACATGACTAGTGTAGCTGCATACAATCCACTTTCCTCAGTATACGTTGCTAATAAATGAGGTATTCCAAGCCATATTAACATAAATAATATTACACGGAAGACTCTTTCTGAGTTTGTTATTTGTCGTTTCATTTTGTGAGTTGAATTAAATTAATGACATTCATAAATTATTTTGACTAAGCCAGCAATGCTAACTATTATCAAAAAGAATCCAAGAACATCATACTTTGGTTCTCTTATAGGTGCAAATAGTAATACTAATATTCCTAATAGACCTAATATTGTGAAAAGTATAGTCATAATTTTTGAGTTGTTATTTGTTTATAAGTTTTCTTTAATCCAAACTATTTAGAATATATAATAAAGACTCTCCAAAAGTATTGTGTCCAAAAGTATGTTGAATAGATTTTGCTTCACGTATTTCTTTTGCGGTGATACTTTTAATTTTAGCTTCGTACTCTTCTCTACTATACATCTTTTCTTCTACAGAAGTGATGTTAACTGTATTGTCTTGATTTAGTTTGAGTCCAACTTTAATTTTACCACCAAAAGCACCAGCTATGTGTATAAATCTATCCTTTTCATACTCAACTTCATATTCACCCTCAGGATTAGCAACAAATTCTTTTAAGAATGATTGTTGTAGTTGTGGTAACTTAGATTTTAGAGAAACGGTAGTATTAGAAATATCTTCTAAAAAACTTGTTCTAGTAAATAGTTTAAGGTCAGTAGTTGCTATGATTTTATAAGAAGCTTTTGATGTAACTTTTACACCCACTCTTGAATTATAAATATTATTTGTATCTGAATTATAGTACCAATCACCTTCTTTAATTGGTTCTCTATCTTGTGAAACTGTTATGTATAAATAGTGGTTTCTGTACATATCATTTTCAGGGTGTGAATATGAATAATATAATCGCCTATCAGCACCTTGACATATACTTGCTTTAACATTATCTTTTGTTGGTAGCATTACTACCTTTATTGGTTGTTTCATAATTATAAGTTTTCTTTAATCCAATCTTTGAACATCTTATGCTCTTTACCATAAACAAAATCATCACTTCTATACTTTTTAATAAGTGTGATTACTTCTTCTCTACTATACATCTTCTCTTCTACAATTGTAATATTAACTGTATTGTCTTGGTTTAAATCGTATTCAAACACATCTGAATGACCTCTACAATTTTTGTTATCACAGAATTCTTGTCCACAATAAGTACAATACTCTCCACATTCAACCTCGTACTCTCCATTAGGATTAGCAACATATTCTTTTAAGAATGATTGTTGCAGTTGTGGTAACATATAATCTTTATGTGTTCTACACTTCCAATCACATTTTACTTTGTCTTGCATACCTAAGCAAGAACAGTCTAGTTTAAGCTTAGGATCAGTAGTTGCTATGATTTTCTCCCTCTTATAAAAGGGTGCTCTACATTGAGTACCTTTATTACTCCAATGAACAAGTTGAGGATTTCTCTCAATTCTATTATAACATATACACCAATCGCCTTCCTCAATAGACTCTACATCTTGTGATACTGTGACGTATATGTGTTGAGGTTCATAGAAACCTAATTTTATAAAACCATGTTTTGCTCCTACTGTACTAGAATGTACAATACTTGGTATTGTAGCGTTTCTTATAGCTATTTCACTTTTATTAGTTAGTAGCATCACTACCTTTACTTTATGTTTCATAGTAATGTTTTTAATTATTATAATCGAGTCAGCCACCATTACGTGGTACTGACTCGACTGAATATTGTTAGGTTTTGATGATTTTTATATACTCTCTACATGAGTATTCCTATTCTTGTATAACCAAGCAAACGTATTTACATCCGTCACCACCTAAGTCACTCGTACCATTATGAGATGAATAGTATGCCATACAACAACTTCCAGCAGGACAATTAACTTCTCCACAAAGCCACTCACAACTAGGGCCTCTTGAAGCAAATTCATTATCTGATACATTCTTGTCTAAAGATATATAACTTAAATACCATTTCTTAGAAGCATCGTGATAGCGCCATTGGTTGAAACCTTGTATAAATGGAATATCTGAGTTGGACATAATGTTATAAGAATATTCTTTCCAAGCATTTTGGTCATTAACATTGACTTTATAGTTTGAGTCTTTTGACTTAGCCATATTTAGAAACTCAACTTTTGCCTCATCATACCTTGAGTTATTAATAGATATATCTTGTCGAAAGTCTTTGGCTAGAGAATTTGTCTCCATTGGTGGAGTTTCCTCTTGTTCGCATCCAACGAAGGATACTGCTAATAGCATTAAAGCTAAGATAAAAATTACTTTCTTCATAAAATTAAGTTGCCAGGTTTATCTGGACTTTGTTTTGCTATCTTATTATTAAGAGGTTCAAGCAATCCCTTTAATTTAAAATAATATAAACTCCCACAAGGTTGCACCTTGAATGTTTGTCTCATATTGATCGCCCACATTAAATGGTTACAAATCACCTAGTAGCTTATCATCACCTGCAATTGGATGAGAGTTTAATGTTTGTTAAAAAACCATT